>ERZ773213.264-NODE-264-length-33490-cov-6.124540_pt1 | contig 33490 bp, 32 predicted proteins | sample MGYA00580996_ERZ773213 | MGnify/ENA primary metagenome ERZ773213 (study PRJEB29015, sample SAMEA2738152) | human oral metagenome | biome: human oral; feature: human-associated habitat; material: saliva | place: China | collected 2197 ...
TGTACATTTGGTGGTGTAGATCTTCTTTTCTGGTATAATTCATTTAATGTACCACGTTTAAAGCCCGCACGGCTATAATTTCCCCAAAAAGAGGTAATTACTATATTACCACATAAATATATTTTTGTCAATAGTTAACTACTCACAAGCCAATCGATAACTTAGTCGCAATAAGTCGCAAAGCTCATCGGCCGTAACTTGCCCTTGCCCAATAATCAAATTCCAATCACGCTCGCTCATTAATTTAGAAGGGACCACGCTCTCCTTTTCGCGCAAAATTCGCGCTAATTGCGCACCAGTTTTCATTTCAACGTTTAATGGTTTTGAGCCATCATGGATAATTGCAAAAATTGCCTTCGGTTCTTCACTCTCTGCAATTTTCGAAAGAATTTTTTCACCAGTCTCACGCTCAAAATCACCAAGCTCACCAGCCATTTTTTCTTGCCAAATTTTTTCTAATTTATCAAAATTAACTTCAAAAATTTCAAGTTTATTTTCTTCATCTTTTCGAACTTCTGCCGCATCAAAAGTTAGCAAAAAATCTCTAATTTCGTCTTGATTCATTATTTTTTCACCTTTTTTAAATAAAATTTCAACTCTTCAATTGAACCGCGAATATCATCCAACGCGCGGTGATTTTCGGGCTTAGCAAAAACACGTTTAAATTTGGCGCTCATCACAACCTTCCACGCCGAAACATCCAGCATTCGATAATGCAACATTTTTTCAAGTTTTTTCCATTCTGCACGAATAAATCGGCGATCTTGATGGATTGAATTTCCACCCAAAAGAATTCTTTCGCCTTTCGAAAGTTCTTCAGCAAAATTTTCCTCCACAAATTTAATTAAGTCCGCTTCGACTTCTTGTGAATTTTTTGTAGCACGAGAATTTTGCAATTTTAAAGCATCGCGCGTTTCGCTAAAAGTATCCCAAAACTCGCCAACCATTCGGCTTTCGAGTATTTTTTCATCAACTTTAACTGCACTTTCGAAAGTGGCAATTTCATTAAAATCCCAATCTGTTGCGATTGCGGCAACTTCTAAAATCCGATCTTTTTGCGGATCAAGACCAGTCATTTCTAAATCAATCCAAAGAATTTTTGCGTTTTTCATTGTTTAAATTATATCATTTTTTAGTAGAATAAGCAAAAACTAATCTAAAATCCCAAAATCTTCAAGCTTTTTAGCTTTCGAAATATCAAAATCGGCAATTTTCGTGCGCCGAAGTTGCGAACAGAACGCACCGCAACCCAAATTTTCGCCCAAATCTTCCGCTAGTGAACGAATATAAGTCCCACTCGAAACATGCGTGCGAACTTTTAGTTTTGGAAAATCATAGCTTAAAATTTCAAAATCAAAAACTTCAACCGTGCGTTTAGGAATTTCAAAATCCTCACCCTTTCGCGCCAAATCGTAAGCACGCTTACCATCAATTTTAATTGCGCTAAAAGCTGGTGGCATTTGTTCGATTTTACCCAAAAAATTGGTTTTAATCTCTTTCTCAATCTGTTCAAAAGTTGGAATTTCAAAATTCTCACATTTCGAAATCTCGCCCTCAGGATCACCTGTGCTAGAAATTTGGCCAAGCGTAAATTCAGCCTCATAGACTTTATCTAACTTAGTGAGACTCATCGCATTTTTAGTTTCTTTACCATATAACAAAACTAAAAGCCCGGTCGCAAAAGGGTCGAGCGTTCCTGTGTGGCCAACTTTTATTTTCTTGCCAAACTCATTTTTTAGTACACGGCGAATTCTTGCCACAACACCAAAGCTAGTAATTCCAGCGGGCTTATCAATTAAGATTCGCCCGCTATCGTTTTCGAAAAACGCCATTTTACATCCCTGGAATTCTAAACTGTGATGGATCATTAGGGTAAATTTGATCCGTCATTATTTTATTGCCGCTATTTTGCGCGCCCATTGCTGGCTGTTCTGCTGGACTTGGAGCTACGTCAAAGTTTGGAATTTCTGGTGGCATTGGCATCGTGTTGAAATCTGGCATAGCTGGTGGCATTGGCATTGCAAAATCGTTTGAATTTTGCACCGGATTACTTGCCGCATATTGTTCATTTGAAATTGGATTGCTTGATTCGAAATTTGAAAGAGGTTGAACTGGTGCAGCCTGCGCATAAGCGTTAGTTTCGGGTATAAAATTACTATTATCTTTTGGTTCTTCGTAAACCGCATTCTGAGTTTGTTTACGATTTAAAATATAATCGTTATCTTCAGGGTTTGAGGTTGCGGCAGTATTATCTTCTCGTTTAATTCCGCTAGGTGAATATGGCTGAGCGCCCATTAAGCCACTAACAATTTCTGCATTATCTTTGGGGTGGTAATATTCGTCACCTTGTTTTTTCTCTTGCACTGGAGACTCTTTTGGTTCAGCAACTGGCGCTGGTGTAGCTTCGACTGCTGGTTGCGCTGGAGCTTCAAAAGCTGGAACAGAAATCTCAGTTTGTTGAGCTGGTTCAAAAACTTGCTCTTGAACTGGAGCTTCAGCAATAAACGCATTCGGATTTTCGAAAGGCTCGCTAGCTGGAATTTCTGGCGCATAGTTTTTAATTGGCGCTTCAACTAAGCCTTCTACACTTTGAGCTGGAGCTGGTTGTTGAATTTCTTGTTGAACTGGCGCATCGTTATTTTGTTCTTGCGCTGGAGCTTCTTTTGGTTCAGCAACTGGTGCTGGCGTAGCTTCAACTGCTGGTTGAGCTGGAGTTTCAACTACAGGCTGAACTGGAGCCTGAGGAATAAATTCTTCTTTTTGAGCAGGCTCTTCTTTAGGCTCTTCAACCACCTCTTTAAAATCTTCTTGAGGTTGTTCAGCTTCTTTATCTTCAGAATCTCCATCCTCAAGTTCTGAGAAAGCATTAGCTCCAGTGTTAATATTTTTTAGATCGTTGAGCGACTCTTCAAGTTCTTCTTCATTATCTTTTTCTGGCTCTTGAGATTCTTCTTTAGCTTTTGCTTCTTCGTGAGTAATTACAAAAGCACCGTCACGTTTTTGTTCGGTTTTCGAAACTTGCTTTTTATCTTCTTTTTCACCAGAAAGCTCTTCGAGTGCTTCTTCCATTTTAGCATTTTTCTGAACGGCAAATTCGCCCGCTTTTTCTTCAGCTTCACGAATCTTCGAAATAACAAGTTGCTGGTCAGCACCAGACGCAATAAGTTTTGAAGCAAGACCCATAATTTCAGCCGTTACTTTCGAGTTTGAGAATCGATCAGTCTCTGCAACAATTCCAGTTAGGAGCGCAGTAGCAACTGATTCAGTAAGATTTTTTTTGCCAATAGATTCAATAATTTGAACAGTAATTTCACTTAAAGAACTTGCACTTTCATCGTGCCAGTGAATTCCGTTAAGATTTGTTTGATTTTCGCCAACAGTTAAAATTCCCACTGAAGCATCGTGAAAAATTCGACCATGTGCCGCCAAAGCACCATCAAGTCGATCTTGGCTTTCAACGTTTAGCGCCAAAACAAAATCAATATTAAAATCACCTTGTTCGAATTCGAGGTCTTTTTCAGAAATTACCGAACGATACGGCGTAATGAAAATTTTAACGTGATCGCCAACAAGTTTGTAGCGTAAATGATCGGCTTTTTCTTTATTTAAAGCAATAATAAAATCACGTAAAGAATCGACCGAATGTTCGAAAGTTTTTTCTGGGCGCAAGAAAGTTAGCGCATCTGGCATTTCACCACTCGCAACCGCTGTTGCATGCTTGCCTGAATTGTTTATTGCAAGCGTCAACGCCAAAGCTGATGAAAGTTCATCAACACTTGGGTTATCATTTACCGCAATTAGAATGCTTTCTGATTCTTTCAACTTTGCGATAATCTGCTCTTGAGCATTATTTTTTGACATTTGTTTATTGAATCCTATTGTTTATTTTTATAATTTATAGCCCTATATTAGCATAATCGTAATAAAATGTCAATAGTTTATTTGAAATACTTGCTTTTTCTTTCGAAATACTGTATAATCGATGTTGAATTGTAAATAACAACCTAAAAGAAGGACACTAAATGCCAATTATTAAATCTGCTGTAAAGCGAATGCGACAAACCGCAAAACGACGCGAACGCAACGTTGGAATTAAAAAAGATATCAAAGGTGCAGTTAAAGCTTTTGTTGCTGAACCAAGCGCAAAAAACCTTTCAAAAGCACAAAGTGAACTAGACAAAGCTGTTAAAAAAGGTCTTATCAAGAAAAATACAGCTGCTCGCCGAAAAGCTTCTCTTACCGCTGCTGCAAAAAAAGCTGGCGTAAAACTTGCTTAATTTGATACATTTTTCAAAAATCGCTCAAAATTGGGCGGTTTTTTATTTTGCTTTTTAGTTCTCTCCTCTAATTAAATTTGACAAAAATAGCTAAAAATATTATAATTTGAAAGACTTGCTTTTAGCAAAATAGCACTTTTAGGAGGAACTAGTTATGCTTATAACAAATGACTTTATTTTCTATTTTGAATCTGAAGATGTTCTTACTCTTTTCGAAAATATTTATGGTGAAAATTGGCAAGAAGAAGTTCTTGAAAAACAACATTTTTGTCTTAAAGACGATATTTTTCTTTCAATTTATCTCAATGAGTTAAAACCAAAAAACATCCAAGAATATTTTGAAAGCTTTATGCTTGGTTTTATTTTTCTCAATACCCTCAACCCAGAACGAAACAATCTAATCGCAACTTCTTCGACCGTATCTAGTTTAATTGTGCAATCTTGTTTAGCTCTGGTAGAATGCTCAAAAATACCACCAGTAATCTTTTTTGATGAGTACGACCAAAGTGAGTTTGACGACTTTCCAGAAGAAGACAATAATGGTTCAGAGATCATTCCGCTAATGGTAAAGGGGGTATGGCTCGAAATCGGCTTAAATGCTTTAGAGATGTTCACCAAAAATGGTTGGATCTACTCAACAGAGTTTGATTCAACCTCAATAGGTATGTCACCTGAAGAAGGCCTGAATGACTATCTTTTTAATCCAACTAACATTTTCCTCGTGCATTTTGATGATTTCGAAATTGAACAATTTTAATTCGAAATTCGCAAAACCAAAACCCGCAGAAATTTGCGGGCTTTTTTATTTTTTCGAAAATTATTTTACCACTTTGAATCACTCATCGAAAGTGAAGGCTTAACCTCAAGCTCGAGCGGATCTTTTGGCTTGCTTAAAACCGCTTGGAAAGCGCCCAATGTTGCCACCATCGCAGCATTGTCGGTGCAAAGTTCCGGTGGAGTGAAAATCACTAGATCCGGCAATTTATCTGAAACTCGCTTAACTAATTCTTCCCTTAACGCTGAATTTGCCGCCACACCGCCAGCAATCACAACTGTTGTTGGTGCAAAATCTTTCACCGCAAGCTCAAGCTTATCAACCAAAGTTTCAACCGCTGTTTTTTGAAAACTTGCCGCAAAATCGTTTCGTTGCTGTTCACTGAGTTTTGCCGCTAATTCGAAAGAAGGAAAATTAAAATCAACACCAACTTCTTTTTGAACCGCTCGCAAAACAGCCGTTTTTAAGCCCGAAAAGCTAAAGTCATACTTCCCTTTTAAGCGCGCTTTTGGCAACTTATATTTTGAAGAATTTCCGTTTTTTGCTGCTTTCGAAATTGCTGGACCGCCCGGATAAGGCAAACCGATAATTTTTGCAACTTTATCGAAAGCTTCACCAACCGCATCATCTTGAGTTTCGCCCAAAATTTGATAATCGCCGTGAGCCTTAAACAAAACAATTTGCGAATGACCGCCCGACACGACTAGCGCTAAAAATGGAAACTTTGGCGGTTTTTCGTTCAAAAAATTCGCGTAAACATGAGCTTCAACATGATGAATTGGATAAAAAGGTTTATTGAAAATTCGTGCATAAGTTCGCGCAGTTAATGTGCCAACCAAAAGCGAACCAATTAAACCTGGCGCATAAGAAACGGCAATTCCATCGAGATCTTCAAAAGAAACACCTGCACGCGCGAGCGCTTTTCGAACTACAGGATTCGCATATTCAATATGTGAACGCGCCGCCACCTCAGGAATCACACCACCAAACTGCGCATGAATATCAATCTGTGAATGAACCACACTTGAGAGCAAATTTAATCTTGGCGAACTTTCGCGCGTGATTTGATTCGCATCAAATTCAACCACGGCTGCCGCGGTTTCATCGCAAGTGCTTTCAATTCCTAATATTTTCATAATTCTATTTTACTACCTTTTAATATTTTGGTCAATTTTTTATATTTTTCACTTTCGAAAAAGAAAAACCGCCCAATTTTGAGCGATTTCTTTATTTTGCACTTCCCTATTTTTTGAATTTTCGTACGATTTTTTTCGCAGTCGGCAAGAATGAATTCCAGATGAAATATGTTTTCGAAATCGGAAAATCTAAGGTTCCAATAAGCATATTTTCATGATGCGCAAAACCAGCTTTGAATTTCGAAATCCCATCATTCAAAAGACCATTGAAGTCGTATCTTTTCACACCACGTTTTTTCATTTCAAGCATTGCTGTCCACTTTAAAATGTAGTTAGCACGCACTTTTTGACCCGTTTCAGTCACGCCACCATAAAGTTCAAACGAAGTGCAATTGCTTTGCGCAAACCACAAAAATGCAACCATTTCTTGAGTTTGACTATTTTCGAAAGCTTGTCCCTGCTCTTCACTCGAGTTTGCATCTATAAATGCACCAAAAATTGGCGAATTTTCACCCATTTTTTTATAGAGGTCGTGATAATATTTTTTAGGGTGAATTGCAAAACCAGCACGCTTTGCAGTTTGAACGTAAATTTCTAGCGCGCGATCAATATCTTCTTTCGAACGAAGTTGGCGAATTTTTACTTCCCCACTACTCTTTCGAATATATTGACGCGTTTTTTTGCTCATTTGTGCGAGCAATTCATCTTCAGTTTGCGTTAAATCAATAATTAGCGTTCGCGGAATTAAAATAGTATTTTTACTCTTTCGCCAGCCATCACGAATCTCAAATTCGTCTTCATTCCAATCTGGCTCCATACTCAAACAAACTGGTTTTGGTTTAATGTTTTTCGAAACCCAAAGCGCTATTTCACGCGAAATGCGAGCTCGTTCAATCGGTTTTTTCGAAAGCACCAAAGCGCCACGCGGAATATATGCAAAACTATTAAGCGGAAAAGGTAGTTTTCGAATTAAAATTTGCGCCGCCGCCACAATATCTGAATGATCATTTTTCTTGCGATCAATGTATTTTTCTTCACCATTCTTCAAAAAAACTCGCACCACCTCCCAGCTTGATGACTCGGCCTTAAGTTCGCCCCAGCCCCAAAGCTGCAAAGGATGACCATTATGTTCGTTAACAAAATCGTCCCATTCTTTTTTATCTGTAATTTCGATAATCTTTAGCATGTTTATATTATACACCGAATGTGGTATAATTGTAAATGTAAAATTTTCACGCATTAAAAAAATTTCGCGTGAAATGTTGAATAAATGCGATTAAAGGGAATTATGAAAATTACAAAGACTTACGAACCGAACAATTACGAACCTGAAATTTATAATCTTTGGGAACTTTCCGGTGCTTTCGAAAGTAGCGGAGTTGGCCCAAAATATTCAATTGTAATGCCGCCGCCAAATGCAAACGGAAATCTTCACATTGGCCACGGATTAATGGCCGCCGTAGAGGATATTTTGGTGCGTTATCACAAAATGAAAGGCTATGATGCAATTTATCTGCCTGGTGCCGACCACGCCGGTTTCGAAACGTGGGTTGTTTATGAGCGCCTTCTAAATGCAAAAGGGAAGAGCCGTTTTGATTATTCTCGTGATGAGCTTTATAAAAATGTTTGGGATTTTGTTGCTAGCCAACGCGGAAACATGGAATTACAACTTCGTGCACTCGGAGCTGGAGCCGACTGGAAAAACCTTACTTTCACACTAGATGAAAAAGTAGTAAATCGCGTTTATAAAACTTTCGAAAAAATGTGGAACGATGGCCTAATCTATAGAGGTGAGCGAATTGTTAATTATTCAACAAAATACCAAACTTCTTACGCCGACATTGAGGTAGATTACAAAGAAGAGAAGGGTAAACTTTGGACAATCGCATATCCCGTTCTTGATAACTTTGGTGATATTAGCGAATATATGCTAGTTTCAACAACGCGCCCAGAGACAATTCTTGGCGACACCGCACTTGCAGTTAACCCCGAAGATGAACGATATCAAAACCTAATTGGTAAAAAAGTGCGCGTACCTCTAACTAACCGTGAGGTTGAAATCGTCGCCGATGAATACGCCGATCCACAATTTGGAACTGGTGTTGTTAAAATTACACCATTTCACGATCCTAACGATTTCGAAGTTGGCAATCGCCACAACTTGCCAAAAATTCAAGTAATTGGTTTTGATGGAAAAATGACCCAAAATACTGGTGAATATGCTGGCCTAGAAGTTATGGAAGCGCGAAAAAAGATTCTTGAAGACCTCAAGAAGATTAACGCCCTCTTTAAAGAAGAAGATATTACGCACGTGGTTGGCTACGACTACAAATCTGGTGAGCCAATTCAGCCACTCGTAAAAGAGCAGTGGTTTATCTCTACAAAACCTCTAGCTAAAAAAGCTATTGAAGTTCTTGAAAAGGACGAAATTAAATTTACACCTGAAAACAAGAAGAATGTCCTAATGGAATACCTTAAAAATATTCGCGACTGGAACATTTCACGTCAAATACCGTGGGGAATTCCAATCCCAGCATTTCAAAATGTTGAAGATCCAACAGATTGGATTTTTGATGAACGCGTTCACGAAGCCGAAATTGAAGTTAACGGCAAAATTTATAAACGCGATGAAGATACACTCGATACTTGGTTCTCGAGTGGTCAATGGCCATTCATTACAACTGATTTTCTTGAGGGCGGCGAGCTTTCGAAATTCTACCCAAATAGCGTAATGGAAACTGGCCACGACTTGATTTTCCCTTGGATTTCACGAATGATTATGTTGGGGCTTTATTGTACGGGCCAAATTCCTTTCCGCGAAGTTTATCTACACGGAATGGTTCTTGATGAGCACGGCCAAAAAATGAGCAAATCAAAGGGAAATGTGATCAACCCAATGGACGTAATTGCTGAATATGGCTCCGATGCTTTCCGCCTTGGAATTATCGCAGCGCGTTCAGCAGGGCAAAACCAAGCATTTTCGAAAAACAAAGTTATCGCTGGGCGAAATTTCTGCAACAAACTTTGGAATATTTCACGATTCATCTCAGAAAAAGTTGGCGATATTAAGAGCGAAAAACGCCCCGAAGCTTTCTCGCCAGCAGATCACTGGATCGTAAGAGAACTCGACCGTGCAATTTCAGAATTAGATAATCACATGCAAAATTACCGTTTTGCTGAAGCTTCTGAAACTGTTTATCACACAATTTGGAGCACAGTTGCTGACTGGTATATCGAAGCCTCAAAAACACAACAAAACCCTGAACTTCTCGCTTGGGTTTTGGAAACTTGTTTGAAGATTACACATCCATTTGCACCTTTCGTAACCGAAACTATCTGGCAAACTTTGCCTTGGACCGAGGGAATTCTTGCAAACGAAAAATTTTCCGAATCACTAGAGTTTAACGAATTTGAAGCGCTTCAATTTGAACGAATTCAAGATTTGGTTGGTGAAATTCGCTTGATTACCGCTGAACTTCCGGGTAAAAAACGCTACAATTTGGTTTTTGAAAAAGATGAGCTAATTGCGAAAAATACCGAGACAATTCGCCACCTTTCACGTGTGCCGGAAATCGTTCAGACAGATGCGCCACACGGATTTAGTCTTGCCGCCAGTGGTTTGGGTGCATATCTTGATGTTCCAACTAGTGTTCTAGCCGAATATAAAACTGAGTTAAACGAACGAATCGAAAAGATTTCAAACGAAATCAATTTGCTCGAAAAACGACTTTCGAACGAAAACTATGTTTCGAAAGCACCAGCACATTTGGTTGAAGAAACTCGCGAAGAATTCTCAAACAAAAAAGCCGAGCTTGAAAAAGTTAAAAAAGCGCTTGAAATTCTATAGAATTATAAAACTTTCTTGACTTATCTGGAAAAATTTGTTAAAATATTCAAGATGATTACTAAAGAGAATAAAGAGAAGGCAATCGCTTTGACTCAGGTTTCAAAGAATGACGTTGGTTCGCCACAGGCGCAAGTGTCAATCTTGACGGCTCGTATCAAAGAAGTGACGGAACACCTTCAATCAAACAAGCACGACTTCATGGCTCGTCGCGGTTTGATGCAAATGGTTGGTCGCCGTAAAAAACTTCTAAAATATCTTGAACGAAAAGATTTTGAAGCTTACAAAGTTGTTGTTGCTAAATTAGGTCTTCGAAAATAATAATTTCGAAACTGTAAAAATCGCTCAAATTATGGGCGGTTTTTTGTTGTGTGTTTTCGGTTTGACTTAAGATAAAAATATATTTATAATTAAAACTAGACTTTTTGTTGAACTTTTTATTTTTTGGAGGTATTAAAATGGCCTACGATTTAATTATTAGTAATTATGTGTATGAAATTTCGAACGAAGATTTCGAAAAGCGTGTTCCAGATTCATTGAAAACAGAGTTCAAAAAACTTGCCCAAAAATTTGAATTCCCCAAGCAGGAAACACAAAATTGTAATCCAAAAGATTTGCACAGCATCTTGAATTACATAAATAATTTACACACTCGCTTAAAGCAAGCTACCGAGCTTTGGCTAGAAATGATTGGCCGAATAAAATTTGGTCTCGAAATTGCACAAAATCCATTTTTTGTTTTTTATGATCTTGGCTCAAAACAAGATACGGTTGTATTTGATAAAACCGGAAAAATCTTAAATTTGGATTATTCGAAATTGAACTTACCCCGATTTGGAATCGAAAAACATCCAAACTATGACGTTAATCGATACGATTTAAAGCCGCAAGTTCAAAAATATTTTAATCGAGATTTTATTCATTGTTGCAGTGAAAATTTTCTAGAAACGCTTGAGATTTTTAGCCAAAACCATAAAAAAGTGGTGGTTAAAATCATGACTAATCCAAAAGCGGGAATTTTCGAAATCAATTTATCTCAAAAGATGAGGCATGAAATACTAGTGAAAATAATGAACGCCTGGCATGAAAATGATTTATTCATTCAAGATTTTGCAGATATTCGTTATGAAATGCGCTGTTTTTGTGTGAATGGGGAAGTGTTAACTTCGGCTGGTAGTATTGAAGATTTTACTTGGTTGCAAAACACTGAAAAGTTTGATCCACAACTGCAAGAAATTCGCAATCAAACCAAAGTTGAATTTCAACCTAAGATTCGAAATCAATTACTTGAATTTGCTCGAAAAACCGCTAAAGAAATTACGCCGGTTTTTAAAACTAAAGATTTTGTGTTAGATGTGGCAATAATTAACGGTAAACCGGGAATTGTTGAATTGAATCCGCTTTCGAATTCTGGACTATATGCATGCGATATTAAAACCTTAATCGAAAATAAATACCACCAAACAATTTAAAAGCTTCGTTTTTTCGAAGCTTTTTTGTTTTTTTCGAAAAATAAGCATAATTACTATTGATTTTTATTTATAAATATTTTATAATCGGAATGTTATTCTTTTTAAGGAGGAGAAAATGAACAAAAATAAAATAGCAATACTAACATCAATTTTAGGGATTGTTGGTTTGAGCGTGCTCTTTGGGCTAAAAGCTTCTGCTGCAACATCAACTCAATCCATAATCATACCGATGTATAAATACCCTAGCAAAAATGCACCGCTATGGGAAGCAATCTATAAACACGGAAGCACAAAAATTCCATACACGATTGTCAACCCAAATAACGGACCAGCTGATCCGCTAGATGCATCTTACCAAAAAGCGATGACAGAATTGAGCAACCGTGGTTTTAATAAAGTTGGATATATTGCCCAAACTTATCAAAATCGTGACATTAAAGAGCTCGCAAAAGACATCGATACTTGGTTTAAAATCGCACCGGACACAAAAGCAATCTTTATCGATGAGATGGCTTCTGGTACACCCGCTCAACGTTGTTATGTTGCAAACACTTACAACTATATTAAGGTAAAATATCCTGGAACTCTAGTTATTCAAAACCCTGGAATTTACCTTCAAGATGAAGAAATCGGAAAATACGCAGATATCTTTACAACTGCTGAAACAGATGTTGAAAAATATCTAGACAAAGATTCTACCCGCTGGAAAAATATTTCTAATTTCGAAAAAGATAGCAAAAATTCGAAAAAGATTTATCACATCGTTTACGGAATTCGCTCAGAAGCGGAGCAACAAAAAGTTCTAGAGCTAAGCCGCGAACGAAATGCAGGATTCATCTATTTTACATCGAAAACTTCAAACTACTACCGCGATCCTTCAGATAATTTCGATAAGCTTATCGAATCAATGAATCTACCAGCAACTCAACCTGAAGTTGGTACTCCTGTAGAATTGCCAGAAGGATGTGAAGATGTATTTAACCTAAAAGTTAAAAACAAGAAAGACCCAGAGAATAAACCAACGCAACCAAGTGAAAACAAACCAGTAGAGCCAGCTAAACCAGCTGATCCAAAAGATCCAAAAGATCCAAAAACACCTAAGAATCCAAATAATGCCGAAGCTAAAAAGACAGATTCAAAGGTTGAGGCACCAAACACTGGTTCACGTAAAAGTACTAAAGATTTCTCAATTTTAATTGCCGCTGGAATTGCAGCATTACCAATAATCTTAATTTGGATTATTCGACACAAAATTTAATTAAATAGCCCTTGATTGGGCTATTTAATTTTGCGATTTTTATTTAAAAATACTATAATAAAAGAATATAGTTAGCGCCAAATGTGTGGAGAAAAATTCCTGCAATTTATTTAACAGAAGGAGAAGATATGACCCATAAAATGAACCTACAAGATAAATATTTTGATTTTATTAAAAATGGAACAAAAAGAATTGAATTAAGATTGAATGATGAAAAGCGACAACAAATAAAAATCGGCGATTCGATCGAGTTTAGCAATGAAAAAGATAAATTTACAGCAAAGGTTATTGGGTTATTAAAGTATCAAGACTTTAAAACTCTTTTCAATGATTTTGGAATCGAAATTCTCGCCGACAGGACAATGACAAAACAAGAACTTCTAGATGTTCTTAGTGAATTTTATACACCAGAAAAACAAGAAAAGTTTGGCGTTATAGGAATTAGAGTAGAACTATAAAATTAAAGACCCCCAATTCGGGGATCTTTGTTGCTATAAAATTTTTCCATTATAGACAAATTCTTTGTGCCTTCCATTATAATATTCAGAGTCTAAAACTTGGGTTAATTTCCAATAAAATCAATCAATATATTTTGCTAATTTTACTTGAAAATGCTATAATAAAAGGGTAAAATTAACGCCAAATGTGTGGTAGAAATTATTTTCGAAAGATTTTCGAAGAGGATTCCTGCAACTCATTTGGCAGAAGGAGAAGATATGATCATAAATCCAACCGGGAAAAAGTTAATTTCGGTTAGTACTGATTTCTTGGGTCGAAAATTAACACTAGAAGTTGGCAAAGTTGGCTTTCGTTCAACTTCAAGCGTTATCGTAAAATACGGCGAAACTGTTGTTTTGGGAACAGTTCAATTGGGCTCTAAACCAGTAGTGCTAGATTATTTTCCACTTTCAATTGATTACGAAGAGAAGTGGTACGCGAGCGGACGAATTTCTGGCTCAAGATTCATTAAGCGCGAAGGTCGCCCAAGCGATGATGCGGTTTTGATTGGTCGATTAATTGATCGCCCAATTCGACCTTTGTTTCCAAAAGGTTATCGCGAAGAAGTTCAAGTTGTCACGACCGTTCTTTCGGCTGATCCAGAATTTCGACCAGATATGATTGCGATGGTCGCAGCTTCAAGTGCGTTACATCTTGCTGGAGTTCCATTTGATGGTCCAGTTGCCGGTCTTCGGATTGGTAAAATTAATGGGGAATTTAAAGCTTTCTTAAACCCTGAAGAGCAAGAAAAATCTCCACTAGATTTAGTTGTTGCTGGAATTGAAAGTGGCATCACGATGGTTGAAGCTGGAGCTAATGAAGTACCTGAAGAAGAAATTATTGCGGGATTGGCTTGGGCTTACGAGAACTTCCAACCAGCAATTAAACTCCAAAATGAATTGCGCGCAAAATATCTTGAAGCAGGCTATCTTGAAGAACGCGCTTTTGAATTGATTTTGCCGAACGAAGAAATTTCGAAAGAAGTTGAAGAATGGACAGACGGAAAATTCGATTCGAAAATTCGTGAGGCTTATCCAAAGTATAATCAAAATATTGCCGAAATTCGCGAGAAATTCCATGCGGAAATGCTTGAAAAATTTGGCGAAGAAGTGTATGAAGAAATTCGAAAAGAATACGACGAAGCATTCACTTTGGCGGTTCATAAAGCGGTTCGAAAGGGAATTATCGAAGACGGTGAGCGACCAGATGGCCGCGAGTTAGATGAAATTCGACCGCTTTCAAGCGAAATTGACTTTTTGCCACGCGCACACGGTTCAAGCCTCTTTACTCGTGGTGTAACTCAAGCAATGAACATCGTGACTCTTGCGCCGCTTTCATATTCGCAATTGGTTGATACAATGGAATTCAACGAAATTGAACGCCGATATATGCATCACTATAATGCGCCTGGATATACTGTTGGTGAACCTCGCCGCTTAGGAAGTCCTGGTCGACGTGAAATTGGCCACGGTTATTTAGCGCAACGAGCCTTGGAAGCAGTTCTGCCAAGTGTTGAAGACTTTCCTTACGCAATCCGTAGCGTGACTGAAATCATGAGCCAAAACGGTTCAACTTCAATGGCAGCAACTTGTTCAAGTTGTATGGCCTTAATGAGTGCCGGCGTGCCATTAAAAAATCCTGTTTCGGGAATCGCAATGGGGTTAATGATGGATGGCGAAACACCTTACATTCTAAGCGATATTGCCGACGCCGAAGACTTTGCTGGCGATATGGACTTCAAATGTACGGGTTCGAAAAACGGAATTACAGCACTCCAAATGGATATGAAAGTTCATGGTTTGCCAGTTTCAGTTCTCAAAAAAGCAATCTTAACTTCACGAAAAGGTCGCGAGCATATTTTGCGCCACATGTTAAGTGTAATTTCTGAGCCTAAAAAAGACCTTTCACCATATGCACCACGGATTGAAAAGATTAAAATTAACCCTGAAAAAATTGGTGCAATCATTGGTAAAGGTGGTGAAACAATCAATAAAATCACTTCTGAAACTGGTGCTGAAGTTGATATTAAGGAAGACGGCTTAATTACAATCGCAAGTTCAAATGCTGAACAGATCGAAAAAGCACTAAACTGGATTAAATCATTGGTTGAAGAGCCTGAAGTTGGTAAAATCTATCGCGGAAAAGTGGTTTCAATTAAAGACTTTGGTGCTTTCGTGAATATTCTTCCTGGAATTGATGGCATGCTTCACATTTCACAAATGTCTGAAAAGCGAACCGAAAAAGTTACAGATGTTTTAAGTCAAGATCAAGAAATTTGGGTAAAACTAGATAAAATTGACGAAAAGGGAAGATTGAATCTTACAATGAAAGGTGTCAAGCAGTAAAGCTAAAACACTACAAAATAAAAAGCTCATCTTGCGATGAGTTTTTTATTTGGCGGAGGATGGGAGATTCGAACTCCCGCTCCAGGTTTCCCCAGACTAACGATTTAGCAAACCGTCCCCTTCAGCCACTTGGGTAATCCTCCAGTACTTTCCATTTTAACAAATTTTTATAAAAAACACAAGAGCATTGACAAAAAACCATTTTTTTGATATAATATGCCTATTATGAAGAATTTAAAACAAGTTTCGAAAATCTCAATTAGCGGTTTTATAGCTTCGGCTTTTCCGGCAACTTTTCTAACGCTTAATTCTTTTGCGACTAACACTATTTTCAATAGCGGAGTCCAGGGCGGAGCAGATAGGGGTCGTGGCGTAGGTGTTCCAACAACCCTTTTCGGCGATGGAAACACCGGAATCTTCACCCAAATGATCAACATGATGCTTTTTGCAGTAGGAATTCTTAGCGTTGTTATGCTAATCTACGGTGGTCTTCGCTACATTCTCTCGAACGGAGATTCAAAAAAAGTTGATGCTGCAAAGAATACAATTCTTTATGCAATTGTTGGTTTAATTATCGCACTTCTTGCATATGCAATCATCAACTTCATCATTGGACTATTCACAGGTACCGGAACTGGTTTCGGCGGAGGAAGTAATCCAAACGGCGTGAACGGTGTTCCACCAACAAACGTTTAAAATTATTGAAACTTAAAAGGTCGCATTCAAAGCGACCTTTTTATTTATCACGCAATTAAGAGTATTGACGCAAACTTACAATTGGATCTTTTCGAGCTGCACGGAAGGCAGGGTATAGGCCAAAGATCACACCAACGACTGTTGAAAGTCCGCAAACCAAAAGTGCAATTTGCCAAGAGATAACCGGGCTAAATGGTAAGAACATACTTACACCAAACGAAAATGCATAGCCAATCAAATACCCAAACATCCCACCACCGAGAGAAATGATCATCGATTCAGTCAAGAATTGAAATAGAATATGTCGGTTATTCGCGCCAAGCGCTTTTCGAATTCCGATTTCTCGTGTTCGTTCGCTAACATTTACTAGCATAATATTCATAATCCCAATTCCACCAACAACCAATGAAACACTGGCAACAATTGCCAAAATTAATGTTGAAAGTTCGATAAATTTATCTGATGGATGTGAAATATTTTTACCTGCAAGAACTTCAAAATCATGCTCACCATTGTGTTTTTTCAAAAGCTCGCTTTCAATTTGTTTTTGAATTGCTCCTAGGCTATTAATGCTTTTTGCATGAATGTTTACTTGTTGAATCTGTAAATTATCACCAATAATTCGTTTCGCAGTTTCATATGGAATAATTGCAGTATTATTGAAGTCAACATTGCTAAAGTTAATTGATGAACTCTGATGTGCTAAAACGCCAATCACAATGAATTTTTCACCCTTCATTGCAACCTCTTTACCAACCGCCTGAGTTGTTCCAAATAAATCAATCGCCATTTGATTACCGAGCACAACTGTATTTGCATTTGCGCTATCCGCTATAAATTGGCCTTCGTGAACTTTAAGACTCACTGTTTGGTCAAGATTTGGGCTTGTTGCGAGTAGATTTGCGTATTTTTCTTCACCATCTCCTCTAACTTTTGCCGAAAAATTTGCGAGTGGTGCAACCGCCGATACTTCTTTAATTTTCGAAATCATGCCAAGATCTTCGTTTGTGATTGAGCTTTGCGTAAAACTCTTCGAAGTCGCTAGGCTTGTAATTACATTCTTATCATTCGCCGTCAATTCTTTTGGACGAACAACAGCTAACGCCCCACCTTCAGCAACAATTTGGTTCGAAATCATTGAGCTTACACCACCAGAAAGTGAAAAAATAACCACAACACTAGCGATACCAATCATCACACCGAGCATCGTCAAGAAAGTTCTCAAACGATTTGCATGGAGTGACTCTATCGCATTTTCGATATTCGTTTTTAAAACCCTCGGACTCATCTTAAACTCCTAATTCCTCTTTAATTTCATCAATCTTTTCTTCCATCTGTTCAAGTTTGTCTAGCGTATTCAATTCTTCATCTTTTTTTGAAGAACTTTTAGCAGGTTTCTTTTTGGTATCAGTGTCGATTTTTCCATCGAACATTGTAATAATTCGCGTAGCATACGCCATTAATTCAGGGTTGTGCGTTACCATGATAATAGTATTACCTTTTTTATGCACATCGGCTAATTCTTCCATGATAATATGTGAGCTCTTTGAGTCTAGATTTCCAGTTGGCTCATCCGCAAGAATAATTGACGGTTTATTCACAAGAGCTCGAGCAATTGCCACACGTTGCGTTTGACCACCCGAAAGTTGCCACGGCATATAAAATTCACGCTCACCAAGATGAAATTGCTTTAAACTTTCTGAAGCCTGTTCAAGGCGTTTAACCTTACCGACACCTTTATAAACAAGGGGAAGAGCAACGTTTTCAATCACCGTTAAACGGGGAATTAAATTAAAATTCTGGAAAATAAATCCAATTTTTTCACTTCGAATTTGTGCTTGCTTCGAACGTGACATTCGCGCAACATTTCGCCCATCAAAAATATAATCTCCTTCTGTAGCACGATCAAGAAGCCCAATCGTATTAAGAAGAGTGGTTTTTCCGCAGCCAGAAGGCCCCATGATTATGATAAATTCACCTTGTTTAATGGTTAAATTAACACCATTCAAGGCGTAGTTTTCAGCGTCACCAACACCAAAACGCTTCTTTAAATTTCGCAGTTTAACAATTTCTTTTTCATTTTTAGCCATAGTAATTCTATTATATATTTTTTTACGATTTTTAGCAATTGCTTTAGCTTATTTTCTCATACATTTTTGAAAAAATTTTCCACAGTTTTTCCACAAAATAAAACTATTCATGATGATATTTTCCGCCAGAAGAAATTTCCTGAGCCCGATAAATCTGTTCAATCAATACCAGTCGTACAATTTGGTGCGGAAAAACCAATTTCGAAAGGCTCCAAACAAAATTTGCACGTTTTCGAAGCTCTTCCGTAACCCCGAAAGCACCACCAATCACAATCACAAAATTTTGCGAATTCACAAAGCCGTTCGAAAGCAATTTCGAAAATTCCGGACTAGAAATATTTTTGCCACGCTCATCAAGCAAAATTACAAAATCATTCGGCTTAATTTTCTCTAAAATTCGCAAAGTTTCTTCTTCGCGAGCTTTTTCTTCAGCAAAATTTGAATGCGCTAAAATTTGCCATTCCACCTCAAACGGCTTTTTTAATCGTTTTTCGAACATTTCAATTCCGCTTGCAACCCATTTTTCATGTTTTTTGCCAATCGCAATAATTTTCATTTTCATATTCTTATTTTAACATTTTTTTGAGTTTTTTCGAATTTGACTTTTTATTGTAATTATGCTATAATTAATGGAGTTGTGAATACTAAAATCACAACCGAACATTACCAGAATTGAGCTAAAAAATATTGTTCATTTTATTATCTTTTTACTGCTTAGCAATAAGTTTTTAAAGATTATTTAAAGATTTCTTGCTAAGTGGTAAACTTGGTAAAATAATAGAAAGACCTCGAAAGAGGAAGTGAAGAAAATGGCGATCATTAATTTAACACCGCACAGAATCAACATCGTGGATGAAGAAGGCAATGTAATCAAAGTTTTCGAATCTGCGGGCGTGGCAAGAGCCGCACAAAATGATGTTGAAATTGGAACGCTTGAAGGTATTCAAATCATTGAAACAGATTTTGGCAAACCAATCGGTTTGCCAGAATTTAATCAGGGCACATATTATATTGTTAGTGCCTTGACTGCTAAAGCCGCGAGCTTAAGTGGTCGAAATACGCGAGATCTGCTTCTCACCGGTAAAACGGTGAGAAATGGCGACGGTCAAATTATTGGCTGCCAAGCGCTGGCCAAATATAAATAGCCGATAGCTCGATTCTTACAAGCCTTGTTTTTGCAAGGCTTTTTCTTTTTTGCGCTATAACTATTGACTTTTCTATTTTTTTATGATATAATTTAAAAGCTTGTGTGAAGCAAGCGAACATTTCAAAAGTGAGAAATTGGCTATTTATCGATTTTTCAGTTTCGAAAATTGAGTTTAAAAAGTTAAACTTAGCTTTCGAAGCTGAAAGTTTCGAAAAAATCTATAGCCAAGCGGGCTTTAAGCGCGGAGAACGCATATGTCTAAACTTATCTACACAAAGTACGAAGAACAAGCTGATGGTACAGTCGCTTTGATGGGACAGGAAAGAGGCAAAGTTAACGCCAAATGGATAGTAATCAAAGGAGTAGATTTTACTCATACTTCTGACGAGTACAAACATAAGTTCATAATCACCTATCGTAGACAGATCGAGGACTATGTCATTAATTGTCGAGCTGACAACTTCTCAACATACACTAATGATCGACACGATCCTCTATACGCAGATAAGATCCGAGATGAAATTAAACTTTGGGAAACACGAAAAGTTTTCATGGTTTAAAAAACGCAGCTTAATCTCTAACATCTCACTTTTTTAAACCCCACAAATTGTGGGGTTATTTTTTATTTTTCGAAAGTGATTTTTGCAGCAATTTTTGCAAGTTCTTTGGGTGAAGTTTCAGCAGGGTAGCCGTGATGAAGTTGCAAAACATTTTGGTCATAAAGTGGCACAAGGTGAATGTGCGCATGCGGCACACCAAATCCTTCAACGACAGCCCCGACACGAATTGGTTTCATTTCAGCTTGAATTTTTTTAGCAATTTTTTTAGCAATTTGCCACAAATAATCATAGTCATCCTGTTCTAAATCCCAAAGTAAATCAACTTGCTTTTTTGGAAAAACTAAAACATGGCCGTTCGAAAGTGGCTCGATATCAAGCATTGCAAAAACTTTTTCGTCTTCATAAACCTTATGACAGGGAATTTCACCCTCAATAATTCGCGTAAAAATTGATTTTTCTTGCATTAAATTTTACTCCAATCTGTTCCTTTTTTCTAAAATCGTAAAGTTTCTTCGTTTGAATTTTACCAAAAATCCAAAGCTGGCTGAAGAATTTCCCACGTGGGCAAAAGCTTGCGACGCCCTAAATCGCCCGTTAGGCCAAAGATTACAAGTTTAGTTTTCATTTATTCCTCGTTTCATTAATCTATTTTAATTATATCATATTTCAATCGGCAATTAAAATAAAAGCCACCGTAATTTGGTAGCTTAGAAATAACTTAAAAATTAAAATCTTTCAGAAAAAATATGTCGCTTAATATCAACCATTCGGTTATATTCTTTTGTGCATTGCTCTGAAGGTGTTTTGTGGCATTCGTAATTTATTTGATCAGTATTGAGGTCTTGGATTAAATAATGCGATAGAGCATCTTTTTGAATATAAAATTGAATTCCTAAAAAGATTGCAAAAATACTCACGATAAAATTAAAAACAACTAATGAAATAATTATAATATCTTTTAAATTTCGTGGCTTTGTGGATTTTTTCATATACGACACCTTGCTTAGATTAAATTTCAATTAAATTTTACCATAAACATTTTCAAAAACAATGTAGTCCTAAAATAATTTAGCTCCGTTCAGCATTCCTCCAGCAGAAAATATACCAGAAATCAAATACATTATAAAAATACCGATTTGAAGTGTTAGTAGAATTTCTGCCCAGATTTTTGCCTTTGATTTTCGCCCAGTTTCAATTTCGAATTTATTTGCAGCCTTAAGCGAATAACTAACAGCTATAACTGAAAGCAGACTAAAACCGTAGTTAATAATTGGAGCTGACGAAGAGATTGGAAGTAAACTCAAAAATCCCAATATTGCAGCAATTTGAATTGGCGTAAAATCTTCGCTTTTGCCTTTTCGAATTATTTTATATTCTTCAAGAATAAAAGTGTTATTTTCTGACTTTTGCGGGTTTTGATTTTTATCTGGTTTTTCTTCAGGCGTTGGATAGATCTCTTCAGGATTATATTTTTTAGATTCCATGACTAAATTATATCACGATTTAATTGAAAAAGAATCAAAAATAAAGTAAAATAATTTTATGGAGAGATGGCCGAGTGGTTTAAGGCGCACGCCTGGAACGCGTGTTGGGCGCAAGCTCTCGCAGGTTCGAATCCTGTTCTCTCCGCCAAAAATCTATTTTTTGAAAAAATCCTTGACTTTTCGAAAAATATCGGTTAAAATAGTAAAGTAATTTTGCACGAGTGGTGGAATTGGTAGACACGCTAGTCTTAGGAACTAGTGCCAATTGGCGTGAAGGTTCAAGTCCTTTCTCGTGTACCAGAAATTATTTTTAGAAACAGTCTTCGAAAGAAGCTGTTTTTATTTTGTAATTTGCTCTGACCTCGAAAAAGTGATATAATTTAAGTATGAGCATTAAGAATACTTTAGCTAAAACCGCTCGAAAAGTTTTGCCAAAATCGGCACTTATTGAGCTTGAAAGAACTTATCGAAAATCTCGCGCAAAAGTAGTTGCGGCGCGTTATGGAAACCCTGCTCGCGATTTGCGAGTGATTGCCGTGACTGGTACAAATGGTAAAACAACTACCGTTAATTTTCTCAATGAGATTTTGAAAGAAGCTGGCTATAAAACAGCAATGTTTTCAACTGCGAATATCGAAATTGCAGGCGTTCAAACAGTTAATGATACTAATTCTACAACCGCAACTGTTTCGAAATTGCAAAAATTCTTTCACGATGCAAAAAAAGCCGATGTTGAATTTGCACTAATTGAAGCAACTTCGCACGCGCTTGACCAATATAAATTTGCGGGTGTACCAATTGAAATGGCAATCATGACTAATCTTACTCAAGATCACCTCGATTATCATAAAACAATGGAAAATTACGCTGCAGCAAAAGCTAAACTTTTCGAAATGCAACCACGCTTTATCGTCCTAAATACCGATGATAAATATTTTGATTACTTTAATAAGTTTGAAGCTAGCGAGCAAAAAATAACCTATGGTGAAAGCGATTTAGCAGAAGTTAAAATTAAAAGCTTTAAACTTTACAAAAAAGGCAGTGAAGCTAAGTTACGAATCGATAACAACGTAGCACTTGAAATTGCTACAAATTTGCCTGGAGAATTTAATGTTTACAACATGACCGCAGCAGCAGCGGGTGCGTATCTTTTAGGAATTTCGCTTCAAGATATTCAAGAGGGAATTGCTAACCTTGAAGGTATTTCTGGACGCTTCCAATATGCAACATCAGATCTTCCTTTCGAAGTTGTGGTAGATTATGCTCACACGCCCGATGCACTTGAAAAACTTCTTCAAACTTCAAAGAAAATCACTAAAAATCGAACTATTCTGGTTTTTGGTGCTTGTGGCGATCGCGATCGCGAGAAACGCCCAATTATGGGGAAAATCGCCCAAGATTTGGCTGATCGGATTATCGTAACAGATGAAGAAAACTACACCGAAGATGCAAAACAAATTCGTGAAGAAGTCATTGCAGGATTTTCGAAGAAGAATGGAAAATTGCCAGCAAATATCCAAGAAATTCCAGATCGAAAAGAAGCAATTCGAAAGGCCCTCCAGATTGCAGGAAAAGGTGACACCGTATTAATTACTGGCCTAGGTCATGAAGTTTATCGCATAATTGATGGCGAAAAAACACCCTGGAACGACACCGAAATTGTTCGTGAAATTTCAAAAGAAATCTTTAAAAAATAATTTTCGAAAACTTATAGTTGCATAAAATCGCTCAAATCCTGGGCGATTTTAAAAAAAATAAAAAACCGCTCCTACGAACGGCTAATTTTAAATTTGGCTATAGATTTGTATCCTCCTTCTATCCTCAAAAAAAGATACAGAAAAAACTTTGCGAATATACCAATTTTTGATTTCTTGATTTTGAAAAGCTTTTATTGCTTCTTTTAAATTGTTCTTATTTAACGTAAAAAAGAAACTTTTTCTTCCAAAAACTCCCATTGGTTTATAAAGTTCGATTTCTAAAAACAAAAAATCGAAATTTTTCTCATTCGACAATAACCTTGCTTTTTCTGGATTTTTAACTCGGCGAGTATAGAAAATAGCGTTTAAAGCTAAAAATAAGTTTGTTGAGCCAAATCTGTTTAAAAGTTCTTTCGAATTCATAATATCACCCCTTTCGAAAAGTGTTACTATTTTAGCACGGTATTGATTTTTAAGCAAATTTACAGTAAAATAGACTTAAGCGAAATAGTTTAAAAGGGGATAGTAATGAGAGTAAAAAATCATAGGATTTTAATGCCTGCAGTTGTTGTGGCTGTTTTAGTTTTTGGTGTCGGTTATTATGGAGTGCAGTTAGCTAATAAACAGAATACATTTTCGAAAGCATTGGCTTATACTTCAGCAACCAATCCGGTTGACCCAAGCACCGCACCAGATAGCTATGAGATCAAATTTACAGATAATAATTTTAAACGAGCATTAAATTCAGTTTTAATGAAAACTGACACTTCTCGAAATCTTGACAGTCCAATTACAGTGGGTGTTGCTAAAAAAATGACTGCATTTTGGCCAGACGCAGCTTATCGTAATTTCGAAAATCTTGAAGGAATTCAATATTTCACAAACCTTGAGGTAATTCACGTTGCTGGAATAAGCAGCTTAAAAGATATTTCTGCAGCCGAAACATTAACTAAAATTAAAACGGCTTATTTAAGTTCATCAAATATTTCAGATATGTCGGCTGTAAAAAATTGGAAGCAAGTTGGATTGCTTTGGATTCACGATAATCCTATCACTGATTTTTCATTCCTTAAGGAACTTCCACATGCCTCAGTCTGGGGTGTTCGATCAAATGCGAAAATTAAAGTGCAAAAGTCGCAAAAAGTTTTCAAAAATCCATTCATCAACTTTGATGGAACAACTATGCCAATTGAAGAAAACGAAAACTTCATTAATACTGATGCCGATGGAAATCCTAAACAAGATGGTGGGTATATTAAGATTATTAAACCCGTTTTAAAAGGTAATTATATTTTTGAAGTTCACGAAAAAAATAATACACTACCGAGTGGAAATAAATTTAATTTGAATTTCAGTAAATCTACAATTACGGTTGAGGGAATTGATGTAAATTCTACCGAAAAACCAGTAATTAATTTCGAAGACACTCCGCTCACAGAAAATACAACATTAATTTTCGATAAAACCTCTACAAAATTAACAAAATCAGTTTTGAACAATCTTAAAGAGAGTTTACGAACCGAACTTTCAAAAACATCAGGTTATTACGCAACAAGTGACACATCTAGAGTTGTCCTATTCGGAAATGACGCCGACGAAGTTTTAAATAACCAAGAAAATCAGCTAAAAGGTGATTTCATCATAACTTCAACCGCAATCAACGAATACGGAAATTCAACTACTGTTAGATTCCACCTTATTTTTGGAACAATCTCACGCGATCCAGTTAAGGATGCACTCAAGAATTTAGATAATCAGCCAGATTATATTAAAAATGATGTATCAGAAAGTTTAATTAATGACGCGAAACAGTTAATCAATAAACCTCTAACTACAGAGGACGAAATAAAAACTGCGGCCGATAACTTAAATAATAAGATTAAAGAATTGCTTAATGAAGAAGCTAAAAATCAGAAAAAAGCGGAAGACTCCCTAGAGGAGATCGAAAAAAATCTTAACGATAAGAAGCTTGAAAATATTGATTCAGAGATTACTAATGCCGAAAATTTGATTTCGAAAGTTAAAGATGAACATAAACGCAAAGAATTAACCGAAAAACTTCAAAAGATTAAAGAGCTCATTAATGCTAAAAAAGCAGAAATTGAAGCTAGTAATTCTAAGCCAGCGGAAAATAAGCCGGCAGAAGAAAAACATGATCCCAAAACTAAAGACCAGCGTATTAATTCGCCAGAAACAGGGTTCTTGCGAGAAGACAAGAAAAAACAAGATGAACAGAATAACATTCTAGTCCTTACTGTTTTAATTTCAGCTACCGTTACTCCAGCGATTGCACTTATCCTTAAAAGGAATAAGAAAAATCCAAAAAAATAAAACGGTAGAAAAAACTATATTGCTATTTTTTCTTAATAAAGAATAGCAATATAGTGGAGCAAATACTAGAGATTAATGGAGATTTTTATGGCTTTTTTAAGCTACGATAAAGATAAAAAATTAGAGTTTAACTATAAAAAAGCGTGTGGATTGTGGCTAATTGTGGTAGCGGCGATTATTTTAATAGCTACCTTGGTTGGAGGAAAGCAAATAATAAACATGCAAGTGTTCAGCATTGGCTACGTTATTAGCTTTTTCTCGATCAACATGAATAAAAAAGTGCTGGATAAACTATCCGATGGCTCTTCGAGCGAATTTCAAAAGAAAGTGTCATCGTATGCTGTTATTTTACTAATTGTCTTAATGGTTTTGCTAGGTGGCCCATTTTTTGCGACTGAAAATTGGAGATTAATTTGGCTAGGGGCGCTGATGGCAACCGCACTACATTTCTTACCTTATTATTTTGTGCATGGAAAGTCAATGATATACCTGGGTCTTATCTGCGCCATTAATGTTTTCGTAGGGTATGTTTATGTCGACGTTCCACTAGAGGTAATTGCATATATTGATGCGGCAATTAAGTTCGTATTTGGAATATATTTATTATTTTTCTCAAAACCATCAAAACAGAGATAGTGCATGGCTTATAGTCGACCACTGTAAGATTGTACAAATGCAAAAAGAATGTTATACTAGAAAACGCCTAGAATATAGTCAAAAAAATAAAGGAGGCAAAAAATGAAAGAAAGTTATTTTGACGGAGGAATCCTAGATTATATTGGATACTCAATCCTAGCTGCTATTATTTGCGGTGTCACACTTGGACTGGCAACACCTTGGGCAGTTTGCATGATGCAAAATTGGAAAACTAAACACACGGTAGTTGATGGTCAACGTCTATACTTTGACGGGACTGGAGCACAACTGTTCGGTAACTGGATTAAGTGGTTCCTTCTAACCATCATTACCTTTGGGATCTATGGCTTCTGGCTGAAAATCAAAATGGAGCAATGGATTGTCAAACACACTCATCACGCTTAATCTTTAAACTACATCTTCTTTTATAGGAGATGTAGTCTTTTGTTCTTAGAATAAGGAAACTGGAATTTCGTTCGTTCTCTATCTTGGAAAGGATATAAACATCTTTTAATACTCTTCAAATATCAATTGTAGGTCCATCAGAAAATAAAGTGATTTATTTTACGAGTGATACTATTTTCCATTCAAATTTAACAAAAAGTGTTCCCCAAAATATGGATGCTATTTTTGCTAACTTAGGTGCTGTAAAAGCTGATTCGTTTGGTGGACCATTTACAATGGATTTGAAAATGCTAAACCAAATGAATCACCTACTTCAACCTAAAAATATTTATCCAATTCATATTGAAGACTATAGTCATTACAATACGAGAAATAAAGAGGTCGAAGCTGCAGGCTATAGGGTTTTAGCTATCGGGGAGACTATTAATCTATAGTCAATTGCTTACTTTTAACTATCAATATATCTCTTTCACTATTGCAATTAAAACTACACTAGTTATTTTTAGTGTAGTTTTTAAATCTATAATTATTTTGATTTAAAGTAATCAATTTCTTTAATTACATCTAGCAGAGCATTCGCACGTTTGGTTTCGTCTTCGATCGCACGAGCAGCGTTATAAGCTGGTTCAATCAAAGTGTCATCATCACTTGAACGAAGAAGTAGAAGATAAATATCAAATTTTTCTTCGTTTGTAACTGTTAATTTATCAACCAATGGGCGCAAATCTTCTAGTGCATGGCTTTTAATTCCATCTAGATCTAAAGCGGCAAAACTTGTCACAGGTACAGTTTGTTCAACTGGTTGCTCAATTGTTTGTTCAATTGGCTGTTCTGGTTGAATATCTTCTTGTGCATCTGGCATTTGTTCAAGACCTTCGTATTGCAATCCATCATTTGCTGCATCGTCATTCGTATTATCATTGCTATTCGAAGCATTAACACCAGAAAGAATCTTAGCGAGCTCTGGGTCGTCGCTAACTGGCATCTTGCTTGATTGACTCATATCAATTTCCATAACCCACCTTTTCTTAATTGACTTTACTTTTTATTAGTTATATTGTATCATAGAATTAAAGCATAATCAAGATTATTTTTCGAAAGGGTGGAAATGTTAGATAATTTTAATATATTGGTTCAGCGCGACCCGCAAAATGCGCTTTTAGTCGCCAGTGAACAGTGGAAGCAAACGCTTTTTCAAGCAGAAGTTATCTCTCCTGAAAATGACGGGAGGGAAATTAAGAATATCGTAATTGCCGGGATGGGCGGTTCAGCATTAGCTGGTCTGATTGTTAAAAAGTGGCTCGAAAACGATATAACTTTACCGGTTGAGGTTGTTCGAAATTACATTTTACCAAAAAATGTTTCGAAAAATACACTTGTGATTATTAGTTCTTATTCAGGAAATACAGAGGAAACGGTTTCAGCATTACACCAAGCTATTGAAATTGGCGCGCAAATTGCAACAATTTCTTATCATGGTAAAATTGAAGAAATCGCTCGAAGTCGCGATATCGCACACGTTAAATTGCCAGCCGGTCTACAACCTCGAATGGCTGTAATTTATAATTTCCGCGCTCTAACAAAAATTTTAGTAAATTTTGGAATTATCTCGAACAAAAAACACGAAGAAGTTGAACATTATGCCGACTTTTTACGAAAGGAAAGCGAATCTTGGGTGGCGAATATCTCAACCGAGAGAAACTATGCCAAACAATTAGCGCTTTATTCAGCAGGGCGAAGTGCAGTTTTTTTGAGCTCAAATGAATTTTCGCCGCTAGCTTATAAGTGGAAGATTTCTTGGAACGAAAACGCTAAAAACGTTAGCTTTTATAACGAATATCCAGAATTCAATCACAATGAATTTATCGGTTGGAGTTCGCACCCAGTTGAAAAACTCTTTGCAATTTTTAATCTTCGAAGTAATTTAGACCATCCGCGGGTTCAAAAACGCTTTGAAATTTCAGATAGGCTTTTAAGTGGAAAACGCCCAGCTGCACGAAATATCGAGCTTAAAGGTTCAACCTATCTTGAACAAATTTTCTGGGGTTCGATTTTGGCAGATTTCGTAAGTATTTATCTTGCAATTTTGAATAATGTTAACCCAACACCAGTGGAGTTAATTGAAAAATTAAAGATTGAATTAGTAAAATAATTTTTAAAAGCCACCATTAAGTTTCAAATAGTGGGAAAATATGAAAAAGCCCGACTAAATGCAGGACTAGAAGAAATTGTTAGTTTATTGAGAGAATATAAATTAACAGAAACAGATAAAATAAAATTATTAAAACCTTAAAGGATTTATTACACAAATAAATCAAAATAATATGGTAGTTGGAGAGCATAAAGTGAATAATATCCGGGAACAAAAAAAGCAAGCTAAAGCATTTATTAAACGCTGGGAAAATAGAGGGAACGAAAGGCAAGATAGCCAGTCTTTCTGGTTAGATTTACTTCAATCTGTTTATGGGATTGAAAACCCAAGTGAGTATATAAAATTTGAAGATAAAGTGATTCTTGACCATACTAGTTTTATAGATGGGTATATAGAAAAAACAAAAGTTTTGATTGAGCAAAAAGGGGTGAATAAAGACCTTAATAAAGCTATAAAACAGTCCGATGATACTTATCTTACGCCTTTCCAACAAGCAAAACGCTATTCAGCCAATCTTCCATATTCTAAACGCCCCCGTTGGATTGTGACTTGTAATTTCAAAGAGTTCTATGTCTATGACATGGAGCAACCAAATGGTGAACCTAAGGTAATTAAACTGGCTGATTTGGATAAAGAGGCCTATCGTTTAGAATTTTTAATCGACAAGACAAATGAACACTTAGAGCGTGAAATGAAGGTTTCTATCGAAGCCGGTGAGATTGTCGGTAAGATTTATGAAAGCCTTCTTAAGCAGTATATTAATCCTGATAGCCCCGAAAGCCTTCATGCTATTAATCAGCTTATCGTGCGTCTAGTATTTTGTCTATATGCTGAAGATGCTGGTATTTTTGGGCACAAAACGATGTTTCATGACTACATGGTTCGTTTTGGAAGCCGTGACTTTCGTCGTGGGCTAGTCGATCTTTTTGCTGTTTTAGACACGCCAATCGATGCGCGTGATCCTTACCTTGATAGTGAATTGAACGCTTTCCCTTATGTGAATGGTGGGATGTTTGCTGAGAATAATTTGGAAATTCCAAAATTTACAGATGAGCTTCGTGAGTTGATTTTAGAACATGCATCATCTAGCTTTGATTGGTCAGAAATCAGCCCTACTATTTTTGGAGCAGTATTTGAATCAACTCTCAACCCCGAAACACGTCGTAGCGGTGGTATGCATTATACCTCTATTGAAAATATCCATAAAGTTATCGATCCACTCTTCTTAGATGAATTAAAAGATGAATTGAATGAGATTCGTCAATTTAAGCAACCTAAAATCGTTGAACGAAAAGCCAAGCAGTTCCAATCAAAACTAGCGAGTCTGACTTTCTTTGACCCAGCTTGTGGTTCTGGGAATTTCTTAACTGAGACATATATCTCTCTTCGACGTTTAGAAAATGAAGCCATTAGGCTCTATATGGGGGATGCCGTTGCGCTTGATGTCGGGCAAGAGCTTGTTAAAGTCCAACTGAACCAATTTTATGGCATTGAGATTAATGACTTTGCAGTTTCTGTGGCTAAAACAGCGCTTTGGATTGCAGAAAGTCAAATGCTTGAAGAAACCGCAGATATCGTATATACAAATATCGATTTTCTACCGCTCAAGTCTTATACCAATATTGTTGAAGGGAATGCTTTAGAAATTGATTGGGAAACTATTGTACCAAAGGATAAATTGAGCTATATTATTGGCAATCCACCATTTGTAGGGCACCAGTGGCAAACAAAAGAGCAAAAAGAGGGAATGGCTTCTGTATTTTATGATTTAACTAAACATGGTAAACTTGATTTTGTAACAGCTTGGTTTGCTAAGGCAACCGACTTAATGCAAAATACAAAAATTCAGACAACGTTTGTATCTACTAACTCAATTGTCCAAGGTGAAGTAGTTAGAATACTTTGGGAATATCTCTTTAGTAAGGATGTAGAAATTCAATATGCCTATCAATCATTTGTTTGGAATAGTGAAGCAAAAGATAAAGCTGCTGTACACTGTGTTATCATCAGTTTTACAACATTCAAGACGGAAAGCAAGAAACAACTTTTTAATGGAAATAGCAGAGAATTGTGTGACCATATCAACGCTTATCTTGTAAAGGGAGATACTTACTTTATTGAGTCCCGAGGAAAGAATCTAACTGCGGGAATGCCAAACATGAGTAAAGGAAGTCAACCAACTGATGGAGGTAATCTTATTCTCTCTTCGCAAGAAAGAAAAATAATTTTAAGAAATGAACCTGAACTAATCCCCTATATAAAATGCTATATTGGAGGGAATGAATTAATCAATAATAAGGAACGATATTGTTTTTGGCTTCAAAATGTACCACCTCAAATTATTAGACATTCTAATTTTTTGAAACCAAGATTAGAAGCTGTAAAAGCAATGAGAGAACAGAGTCCTACCAAGTCCGTTCGGGAACAGGCTTCTATTCCTCATTTGTTTACGCAAATTAGACAACCTAACACTGATTATCTTGCCATTCCGGAGGTATCTTCAGAAAGACGTCGATATATTCCTATTGGATTTTTAACATGTGATATTATTGCGAGTAATAAAATTTATATCATTCCTAATGGTGACTTATTCCTATTCGGAACTCTTATTTCAAATGTACACATGGCTTGGATGCGTACTGTCGCTGGAAGATTGAAGTCTGATTATCAATATTCTCCATCGGTATATCACAATTTCCCGTGGCCTAGACTTTCAGATAATCAAAAATCTAATATTGAGAAGACTGCTAATGATATTTTAGAAGCTAGAAAACTATATCCCACAAGTTCGCTTGCTGATTTATATGATGAGTTAGCCATGCCTATAGAACTTCGAAAAGCACATCAAGCTAATGATAAAGCCGTTATGGAAGCTTATGGCATGACAAAAATTGTAGACGGGAAGAGAACGTGGTTAACTGAAAGTGAAACAGTTGCACGATTATTTGAGATGTACGAAGAGTCAACTAAAAATTAATACAGTATTCTTCAAAATATACTCAATTATTTTAAGCATCACATAGAAACGCGCAAATTTAAGAAGGATATCACAGATATGCAACATAAAAGATTTCATGCTCCTAACAATGTAATAGAACCACACCAATACGATATAGCTCTGAACTACATTAAAGCATATCAGCCATCGACTGAAATTAATAATTTAATAGAAACCTATTTAATCCTGAAATTAATTAAAAAAGAAAATGAATTTTCTAAATTCAAACATCTAATTTCAAAATTTCATAACGATATATCCAAGAATTTCCCAATTACCATTTTTGAAATAGACTATGATAGCATTGATATTTTTTATAAAGACATATTCTGGGAGTTAGTACTATTCTTAGGAAAAATTAATAAAGATGATGTTAGTCAGTTTGAATCATACATTAAAAAATATAATATCCAGACAATAAATCTTAAAAATGTTACAAAACTGATTGACCTATTTCCGCAAGTTATCAAAGAAAATTTTCTCTCTCGGTCCAGAAATATAGAATTTTTCTTGAATCATCAATCAGGAAAATTCATAGATTCTAATGGCTTATACATTAAGTTAGGTATCACAAATGAAGAGATAAATAATCTAGCAAGAAAATATTGTCAGACAGATAGTATTAACCCCAACTATTTACAATCAATTGTTGAGTATAAAAAATTAAGCAAATATGAGTTTGATGATGAGATTAAGCTTTTAGCTAAAAGAAAAAGTGATAAATTTTGGGAAAAACATTTTGAAACTAATGAAGGGTTCCAATACTCTATATCAGTTGGCATCAAGTCTTTAGATTCTGATAAATTATGTGAGCCTACTGAGAATGGTATTCTTTTAAATAAAACTATACTAGATGAACATCATGATTTTCCGACATTATTAAATAATTTTTATTTACTTGGCTTCTTTAATCATGAAACGGGATTGCCTTGGCTAGTTGCGAATGAAGAAACATTCAGCTTCACTCGTTTCTTTTCCCCAAAATCAAATGCTCATTTCGAAGACTGCGATACTCATTTAAAATTGTCATTTGGTTTATTATTTTATGCATATTTTGAGTATCTAAAGAAAAATGATATTGATATTGAGGAGATTATTAATTGGTACTTCAACATTTATTTAGAAACTAAATTGAATATAAAAGGATTTCACTTCCACGCTTCCAATAAAGAATCATCTTATTACGAAAGAGGAAAATCTATAATTTGTGAAATGGATAGTATCCTAGACCAATACGAACTATTTTTTAGAAACAGGGAAATCGACCAGGGGTTATTAGAGATTAGATCTAAAGCCTCTTCTTATGCATCATTAAAATCATTTAATGAGAAAAAATTTTTAAAATTGAGCAATACTTCTGATAATTCTGCTTTATTCTCAGTCCTTTTCTCTGACCAAAGTCCCCTAAGCTTCATCTCGTCAACAAAAGAACATTCTACATTCTTTAAACATATTAAATCTGGTGTAAAAATTACAGATTTTGAAGACTATCAAGTTAAACAGATAAAAATTCTAATAGATAAGAACCTTCTAAAACTTTCAGATGAATTGATAACATTTACAAATTTTCAAGAAATTAACATTTTGAATAAATTATGGAGGTCAGGTACATATTGTCTGTACTATAAAGATAAATTGATACTAGACATTGCAGAAGACCTTTGTAAGAAAGGGTATTGTGAATATTCA
>ERZ773213.267-NODE-267-length-33392-cov-5.142334_pt1 | contig 33392 bp, 46 predicted proteins | sample MGYA00580996_ERZ773213 | MGnify/ENA primary metagenome ERZ773213 (study PRJEB29015, sample SAMEA2738152) | human oral metagenome | biome: human oral; feature: human-associated habitat; material: saliva | place: China | collected 2197 ...
CTTGTTCGGGTTACGGAAGAAGAGATTCGAGTACCAGATACCTGCACCTTGGATCGTCAGCTGGTGGTTATCATCTGGAGAATGCCGAACCACCAGCTGGCTATCAAACTCGAAGGTTCCGCGCGGAATATACAGAGTCTTCTTCTCATCCGATGCGCGCTTAAGGGCTGCTAGGAAAGCTTCAGAGTCGTCCTTTCCATCGTTGGCCCATGCATGAACCGAACGGGTCTGAAATTCCCCCGGTTTCACTTCTTCCGTAACCGTCAAGTCATCATCAGTAAGGCTCACCGAATTATCGGGACGCTGAATCTCAGGAAGAGCCTGTTCAAGTTCAATAAAGTCAATGCCATAGGCATAGCCTTCACTCCCCGTTCGAACGACGCTGACTGTGTCTCCCGGGTTTACTTGGCGATTAAGCAAAGCGTGGACCTCATCAAATTGGAAGCGCGCATGTATTGGTCCTTCGCCTGCCAACTTGTCTTTTTCTTCGTCAAAGACCTTACTCTTTTGAACATACTGATACGCAGTTTCTGAGGAGAGATTAAAAGTGGCGGCCTTTTCTCCGTTAACGCGAATATCTACGCTTCCAGCCTTGTGATCAGGAAGAGTGAATCGTAGATCAATTGCATTCCCGGGGACTTCGGCAGTGAAGCTCACTGAAGAATCCTGGCCTTCAAGCTCGACGTAGGACTGTTCGCCGGCTTCAATCGCCGTCGAGTCAAGCATTTTGTTCACAGGCAGGCTCTCGTCGAGCGAAACGACGTGTGCACGGTCAAGCTGGCCACGCTCGGCCTCGTAACGGGTATAGGGGAAGGAAGCCCCGTAGGTCGTGTCCTCACCGGCAGCGACGGCACTGTTACCGCCCAGTGAAGGCACCATTGCAATGACGGCAGCCGCGCCAACTGCTCCCACAATCTTTCGGTGTTTCATGAAGAAGTTCTTCCTTTGTATCGGCAGCGACACCACTTCCGCATATGAGATTGCGAAATTTGGTCGCCTCTAGGTGTCGAAATAGGCAGCCCTACCGTTTTGCGGCTAAGAGGAGGCCTATACGTTTTCAACCCTAAGGAAGCTTCGTGGGAGCATTTGTAAAGGAATCTTGATTCGGACTCATCATCTGCTACAAGATTTCTGCACGAATTCTTATGGCTCACTTAGAGGTTCTGATGCGCATAATTTGGCGGATTTACGCGCAAAGTGATGCGCATCGATGCGAATCGAGTCTTTGGTTCAACTCACGCAGAAAGCAGGCTTCTCGAAGTCTTGGAAGCGAATATTCGCGACCTTATTTTGCTGAATCTATTACTTTTAAACGCTTATCTCAGAGAGTCGCAAATTACACTAATGTTTCAAATATCGCTTGGGTACACTATTGCTCCAGTTAGTTTGACAATAAGGAAGAGCCTTAGGCTTTTCAACTCTTCTGAAGAAAAACGCAGCCAAATATGAAGGTGCCGAACTCCTCCAAGGGAGTCCGGCACCTTCATGGAACTAATTCTCATGCCCACCGTCGGGCAGCCGCACGAATTCGGTCTGTATACTGATAAATGTCTTCAAGCTGGTCGAGCACAAAACGTTCCTCATTTTTATCTTCATCGACGAAAGCAATGTAGTGTACGCGACCATTAAAGTAGCAACGCAGAATCGGCCTCCGGTTATTATCATCTGCTAATACCGAGAAGTACGAGCGAACATCGCGGTAGGTGATACGTCCTGCAGGCAACTCTGCACATGCAATAGCCTTAACGATTCGGTAGGCAGTCAGCTCATCCTCGGTGGTCTCAATTAAGTCACTAGGACTCTCAATGGCCTCAGCATTTGACTCCTGCGCTCCATCAGACGGCGGTTCAGGCACAGGCATAACTGCATTCACTTCCGCACCCAATGCACTCTTAAGGCGATCATTAATCCGCTCATTAAGAAACTGTCCGAGCGCCTTCTCTGTCAGAACAGAAAACTTATCGAGGGCCTGTTGCGTAAGACGCCCATCATAAACTCTTGACGTAAATAGCTTGATAAAATCTGGGGACGGGGCTTTGAACTCCCCCATGATTTCACGTTTAATCGCACCAACATATTTAAGCTCTTCTGCAGCACTCACAACAGAGTCCAAGTCAAAGCGCTCTTTCGTCAGCTTTCGCAGTTCGGGAAGCAATGTCTCGTCAATATCCGACAGATCGAGGACCAGAAATGGGCGTTGATCCATAATATTAGGCGCGTCAAGATCGGTGTAAAAGTTATATACACGTCCATTCGTGAGCACTGCAATCCGCGCTTTTGTAACAGAAAAGTATCGATAAAGTTGTGCTGCATGTTCGGCAGTCAGGTCTCCACTGACCTTCTTACATTCAATAAGAATGCGCACATCACCGCCGTCCATCACCGCATAATCGACCTTTTCACCACGTTTAACTCCAACATCGGCTGTATATTCCGGGATTACCTCCTGCGGGTTAAAAATGTCATAACCAAGGACTGTGGAGATAAAAGGAAGAATAAAAGCAGTCTTTGTCGCTTCCTCAGTCTCTATCTGCTCCCACTGGTCTGCAACCTTCTTGGACAAAAGTGTCAAGGCATCTTCAAAAGCCATTACTAACTCCATCGTTTCGTACCGCACAGGGTTTTCTCATTATACGTATGCACATTACTCAGGTTGCAAACTAGTGAGCGAACCAAAAATCCAGAAGTTAAGCCTTGGAGAAGGCTAAGAAGTAGGCGTGTTACTCGAGAAACTCAGGTATCTGAGTATCTTTTCTGGAGTTAAACGAACAAGACAGCCCTCAATTTTTCCCATTTGAGAGCTGAAGAGTTAGTGCGTTTTACCTGAAACCGCTGAGCAAGAGTATGCGTACCGTTTTTGGTACCGTTTTGATACCGTTTTCTTGCTTCTGCATTTCATAAAAGAACGCATAAGAGCATTGGAATACCAACAGAAAATCCCGGACCACCGACAGTGGTCCGGGACAAATTGTGGAGATGGGGGGAGACAATAAACAACCATGTCTGACCTGCAGAAACGCACCCACGTTAAAACTTGGGGGCGTAATGGGGGCGCTGCGCCGCTCGCGGATGCCGTGAACTGCTGAGCGGGTCGGAATCGATATTTTTTATCGAAAAACGGCCTCTCGTAGAAAATATAGGCTCCTAGCGCGCGGAAAACGCCCTCTACCCCCGATTTCTCGGAGATAGAGGGCTGTTTTCCCGCTCAGAGCTTTTTCTTGAGCCGATCAAGCTCCTGCCAGATCCGCTCATGCTCATCATGAGCATGCGAGTCAAGAGCGATGCGCTCGGCTCGGTCCTGCTGCTGAGCTGCCTGCAGCTGAGCGAGGACTTTACCGTGAGCGCTGATTTCTTGGCCTTGGAGCTGCTGGGTGTGAGCGACGTCAGCGAGAAGCTCGCTGACGCCGTCGAGCTTCCCGCCGAGCGCGTCGATATCGTCACGGAGATTCGTGCTGTGATCGTTATGGGTCTGATCCTTGACGGACTCGACGACAGTGCCGACCTCGCTCACTCCTCGATGGAGGTCTTTCAATTGAGCGTTGATCTTGCTTTGTACGACTTTCAGGTACGCGATGACGACGCCGATTCCCATCACGAGGAGGGCGGAGATCGCTTCGACGAGATCCGCACTAAAGAAGTCTGTAATCGCTGAAGGGAGCAATTAGACCTCACCGCGATTCCGCGCGATGCATAGGCTCGTAAGAATCCGATCCGGTCACTCGCGGTTTCGATACGTCGTAGAGGCCCGCAGCGGAGAGACCGAGGATCATGCCCTGCGCAGCTGCTTGATACCATCCGTATCCTGCGAGTTCGTGCTGTGCGACCGCGAGCGCGACGCCTAATACAACAGCGAGGAGGGCCGAGACCTTACCTGATAGGCCGAGGGCCTTGGCGAGGTTGGTGAGTGCGAGGATAGCGGGGATTGAGGCGATTGTGATGATTTCGGGCGTCATGGCTGCTCCTTAGATTGCGTCGTTGTTGAGGGTCTGCTGAAGTGCGCGGACGGTGTTTGAGGGAGCGTCGAGGCCTTCGTCAGGGTCAAAGCCGTAATGGGCTTCGAGCGCGTGGATTGTCTCGGGGCCGAAGATGCCGTCTTGCTCGACTCCTAGCGTGGCCTGTAGGGCTTCGATCACTGCGCTGCCCTCGGGCATTGCTACCCATTCCCAGCCGGTCGTGAGGCCGGGATTGTCGTCCTTGTAGTCTTCATCTTGACTGGATACGATGCCGTCGACCGTGGTTCCGAGGATTTCTTGGAGCTTCCGGGTCGTGTCTTCGCCCCAGTAGCCATCAACTGTGAGGCTTCCGTTTCCTGCAGGTGCGGGAGCGTACGCGGGTCGGATGACTGCGCAGATGCCGTCGTGGGCGCGTATGCGGCGGTAGACGCCTCCGCCGTTGGATTGTGAGCCCGCGCCATTAGCGGTGTTGAATTCGGTGGTGTGGACGTATTCGCCGGAGCGGTAGTCAGCGAAGCCGGTGTGGTCTGCGATGCCGTCATCATCCCAGTCGAAGCAGAGGACGTCGCCGGGCTGGATGTCGTAGAAGCCGACTAGACGCCCCATTTGCGAGGCATCTCGTACCATCCACGGTACATAGGCGTAGATACGCCCGTCGCCGAGGAGGCTGGTGCCTGCTTGGTCGAGGACCCACGAGACTCCCATCGCGCAGAAAGACACTCCTGAGGTGCCGAAATAGGCTGAGCCAGTCTTCTTGGCGTACCATCGGCCATACTTAGTGCCTTCCTCGGGATCGTCCCATCGGTTGTAGCCTACCTGTGAGCCTGCGATGTCTAGTACCTTTGTTGCGTCTGCCATGTCAGGCCTCCGTGGTTTCGGGCTTCGGGTCTGCGGGTCCGTCGCCGAATTCGGGCATTTGACGGACGCGTTCCTCTTCGTTTTCGTGATTTAGCTGCACTGTGTGTTCCTTCTTCCGATGGGATTGGATTGGATGGGATGGGATGGGATGGGATGGGGGGGTTAGAGAGGCTCGTCAACCGTAGGAGGCAGGGCAGACGGGGCAGGAGCGCGCAGGGACGGATCTACGCGGTCAAGCAGGAGGCCGCGATCGCCTCCTGCGGCCTCGTACTCCTCGAAAAGCATCTTGAGCTTTTCGGGAGACTCCGCGATCACAGAACGCCGGTGGATCTCTCGCTCGGCCATTGTCTGCAGTTCGGCGAGGTCGCGATCCGTGAGAGTCGCGAGGTCGATCGTTGCCTTGGTGATTGAGTCGGTGAAATTAGCCATCTAGGCGCTTCTCCTTATTTGGCTCGGATAATCTTCTGCACTGTGTAATAAGGCTGGAGCAGGCTCATCGGCTGGCTTCCACCGGTCTGTGCGGTTTCCGTTTCCGACGCGGTCAGCCGTTCGTTTGCCATAGTCGCGACCCACCGACCTTCTGTCTGGTATGGCGGGATGAAAGCTTGAGGTCCGTACCGGTTTTGCATGTCGTAGTACGCGCGGGGGTGGCCTGCGTGACGGTGCGCGGGCATTTCCGCGATCGTGATTTGATGGCGCTTCTCGCCGCCTGCCTGACCGACTGAGGAAAATTCCCCGGACCCGTCTGCCATGACAGACACGCGCCCCCGCAGGTCCGGGACCCTGAACATATCGCCAAATCGAAAGCGCCCACCGAGGACTTGCGCGAGCTGCGGGAATTGTACGACTGGGTAAGTCGCTCCGTCGCAGAGCAGGTAATCCTCTGGAGCCCACGCGCCCGCGTAGTCGATTACAGTGCCCACGGGGACAGCTGGATTCGTCTGCACAGCCGACGCGGAGCCGGATGCGAGGACGAGCGCGCGGCGCGCGGCCAGTAGGACCGGGACGCGCTGGCCCTGCACCGGAGCGCCGACAACGTCGATACTCGTGAGCGCTGCCGACTGGCCGTCGAGGATGACCGAGACGGGATTGACCGCTGAGATTGTCCCCCAGCGGAGAGAGACCTTTTCCCCCGCTAGTCCCGCGACGGCCTCAAGCTGCTCGGCTAGAAACGCTGTGAGGTCCTCTACCATCGGCCAACCTCCTTAAGAGTCGTCGTCTGCAGAGCCGTTGGCTCGAGCTGAATCCGAGTCTCCTGCACAGTCGCCAGAACGCTAACTCCGCCCGACCGATAGCCGACGAGATCATTAGGAGCAAGAGGCAAAGGCAGATGCTGGATCTCAATCTTCCCCACAGCTCCAGACGCTGCTGCGAGGCGGCGCTTCGCAAGGTCCGTAATGACCTGTTGGTTAGCTGCCTCCACGCCCGTCTCGACTTTCGAGACCCAGCGACCGCGCGCCTGATAGGAAGCGGGAGACGCAGGGTCTCGATTCTCGGCGTATCCGACGAATCCCGCTTTTTCGCCGCTGCCCTGGGACACGCAAATATACCGATTTGGAATAGCTGCTAGATCCTGCTCGCGCGTGAAATCCGCGAGATGAATTGCGTTCTCGCCCTCGACGAAATCCCACACCTTCGCGCGGCGCAAAGGCTCCACATAGGGAGACGCCTCGAAAGCCCCCGAGGCTCCGACCGTGAGAGACCAGAAGCCGATCGCTTGGAGGATATCGTTGATAGCTGTCAGCTTCGGCGTGCCCGCATCCCAGACCATCGAGGATGTGAGCATTGGGCCGCCATCGCTAATATTCACCGGGGAGACATCTGTCAGGAGGTGCCGGACATGCGCGAGAGGATGATTAGAGGGCACAGTCTGATAGGCCGCGACGAAAGCATCGCCATCCAAAAGCGCAAGCTTCGAGAGTAGCTCCACCTGCAGACTCGACCCGCCCTCACTATAGGAAAGCTTCGGCGAGGCGAAAAGAAAGACCCCTAGCGGCCACTGCTCGCCGCTCGCGAGCTTGTAGACAATCTTCACGCGGTCTTTCGCCCAGTCAATCTCCTGGCCTCGGTCGATGAGAGTCAGAGTCCCCGAGGTGCGCAGACGTGAGCCCGCGGACATCGACACTTCCCCGCTCTCGACGCCGTCGAGACGTCCCTTCTCGCGCTCACTAGAGTCGAGAAGAATCACCTCGATTGACGCTTGACGGTGGCCGGTCAAGCTCACGCCTCCACCTCCTCAAGATCCAGCGAGATCTTCCACATGCCGCCGACGCTGCGAGGCGCCGAAATCGACGAGAGACTGCAGTAAATACGCCGCCCCAGCGGATCCCGATACAAGAAAGGCGCGGGCAAAACCGCAAGCTGCTCAAGCTTCTGCACGTGCGTCGCGTACTCACTGTCGGTGAGGACTGCGCTGACCGAGATCGACCGCTTCACAGCCGTACCGGTCACCTCCACACCGCGCGCACGGCCCGCAAAATGCTTGACCTCGCGGTGTAGGAGGCTTGGCGTGACGGTTACTTCTGGCTCGTATCGGAGGCCGACGCAGGTGCGGTATCCCGGGCCTCCACTGATCCAGACCTGACGACTGACAGCCGTAATGGCGGCTGTGGTCGATTCGGAGGAGGGAGTGGCGCTGGACGCGGTGACCCGGTAGAAGATCGTGCCTGCGGATGGCGCTTCGTGGTCTTGGATGGTGACGTCAATCGGGAGATTTTCCGCGATCGTCTCCCACGTCTGCCCATCATCTTGCGAGCGGTCGACCTGATTGGATACCGCTGCGACTGTCTTCCCCGGCGTGGGCGGCGGGTTGGTGATGCCGATGTTCACGACTCCGGTGGAGTCATCCCACTGTGCGGAGATATTGGGTGCTTCTGGCGGTGCGTAGCGGACTTTGACGCGGCGTGTCGCTTCTGTGGAGCTGAGCCCCTCGTCCGACATGGCCGAGACCACGACGATATATTCATGTCCATTGGCTGCGCGCTCAGTGACGTCATAGGATGTCGCTGCGCCCTGGACCGTCTCGTCTGCGACGATGCGATTCGCTGTCGTGTCTGTGACTCGGATGCGCGCGAGGACCTGCTTTGCGCCGCCCTGCTGACTGTATGACCATGAGACAGCGAGCTCACTAGTGTCGATCGTCGGCAGCGGCGTGAGGATGCCGACAACTGGGCGTGAGGAGATCGTGAAGCTCGTGACCGCGCTCCACGGAGACGCGCCAGCTTCCTCGGTGGGCTTGTACATGCCCCACGTGCGGACCTGCCACTCGTAAGAGCCCTCACCGAAAGCCGCGAGACTGTACTGCTGAGCGTCGCCGGTGACCGTGTAGGTCGACCAGTCAGAGGCCCCTCGGGAGCGCAGGCGGATCTGAGCCTTGGTCTGTGCGGTCGTATCTTGTGTGGCGTGGATCCATTCGAGGAGGCCCTCGCCCACCTGGATCGTCGCCCCCTGTGGCTTGAGACCACCGGGAGTACCCGGCACGGAGAGGATATAGACGCTATTGGATGTCTCGCTGTATGGAGAGACGATGCCGCCCGGGCCGAGCTGGCGCAGACGATACTGATGCGTAATCGACGGATTGACGGAGGAGTGGGTCCACGAGGTCGCGCTTGCTGGCGCGGCGCCCACTTTGGTGTCTCCGTCCCAGATTTCGACGCCCCACTGATCATAGTATGGAGTGGTCTTGGTCCACGTGACGCGGATAGCTCCGCCGCTGATTTTCGCGGCTTTGACATCCCTCGGCGCGCCTGGTGTCGTATAAAGATTGCCTGGGGGGGCCGAATTAGGCGACCCCGGGGTATTCTCAACCCAGGCCGACTCCGCACCATCATTACGCCACGAGTGGATGCGCCACCGGCACATGTTGTTCGCGGGAACGTTTTGATCGACCCAGCTGCGAGCCGACGCGGGGAGATTCGCGAGGCGACGATACTGCACGGTAGCCGCATCCCACCGCTCGACGCCGAGCCAGTCAGCCGGAGCATTCGGATCAATCGCCATATCCCACGTGACAAGGACAGTACCATCCGCCCGGGATGCTGCGACAACATTGCTCGGGGTCGGCGGCGGCCCCCACGATTTCGCGGGGATATCCCAGCCGCGGGTGATCTGCGGCGCGCCGCCGTTCCAAATCGGGCCGACCGACGCCGAGAACTCCACATGCCGACCACTTCCGTACTCGGTGCGGTACGTGCGTCGCTCTCGAATGATCTCCTTCTCGTCGTATCCCCCGCGGCCCGACGAGAAGGAGAAACCCACATCGCCGGAGACCTCGCCCCAGCGATGAAGCGTACTGTTGAACCTGTGCCCATATCCATCGGCCTTGACGCGGTAGATAATCTCCAGCTCGACGGATCCGGAGTTCGGATCCCCGTACTGATAGATATCGATACCGACCATCAGATAACCGGATGACCCTGACCACCACGTCATAACTTTTACTCCTTATATATAGGTATAAGAGCTGATGGATTAGCGACTGATTCCGATACGCTCACGGAGCGACCCGCGAGAGACGCTACCGAGAGCATCGCCCGTCACTCCGTAGGCCTCGACTCGCATCCGACCGACAAGCTGATCATTAACATCGCGCACGACCAGCTCGCGAGCAGACTGCGTCTTGCCCAAAGTCCAGTCAGACATCATGGAAGCCCGACTGTAAGCGCCCAAGGCGTTGACTTGCCCGGCCTCGAGATCCCGAATCTGTGCCTGCCCTGCAGCCATCGTCTCTGCAATCGCAGCCTTAAAAAGGTGCTGCTTCTTGAGCGCGCCATCCGCGAGCGCTTCGACGATCGACATGCCTGAGTAGAGGGTCCATTGCTTGCCGGAGAAGGGACCTTCTTTAGCGGGAGAGAAGGGTAGGAGGTTACGGATGCCGGACAAGAGGCCGGAGACTGCGTTCTTCGCGCTCGAGAACATCGACTTAATACCGTCGATCAAGCCACTGATAATCTTCTTGCCTGACTCGAAGAGCATGTGCGGGAAGCCTGCGACCGCGCTCATGATGCTCGATCCGACTTGTGCGATTGCGCCGCCGATCTGCGGGATCGCCTGCACGATGCCGGTAACCAAACCGACGAGGATCTGAATACCCGCGCTAATGATCTTCGGGATGTTCTGCACGAGGGTCGTGACGATCGTGACGATGATCTGGGGAAGCATCGCGATCAGCTGCGGGATTGCCTGCACGATGCCGGTGATCACGCCGATCAGGAGCTGAATACCTGCCTCGATGATCTGCGGGAGATTCGCGAGGAGCGTGTCCACGACCGTAGTGATAATCGTCGGCAGTGCCTCGATCAGCATCGGGATCGCTTGGATCAATCCATTGATGAGGGCATTGAGGATGCCGATGCCTGCCTGAATGATCATCGGGAGCGCCTGCACGAGTCCGGTGATAATGGTCGTGATGATCTGCGGGAGCATCGCGATCAGGGTAGGCAGTGCCTGCAAGATGCCGTCGATGATCGACTGGAGCAGCTGCGTGCCCGCCTCGAGGATCTGTGGCAGGGCCTGCAGTAGTCCATCCATGAAGGTCTGGATTATCTGAGGGAGAGCTGCGGTCAGAGTAGGCAGCGTCTGCTGGATCCCGTCGATGATTGACTGGAGAAGCTTCGTGCCCATCTCGAGGAGCCGCGGCAGCGCCTGCAGCAAACCATCCATGAAAGTTTGGATGAGCGTGGGCAGCGCGGAAATCAGCACTGGGAGTGCTGCGAAAATCCCGTCGACGAGACCCTGCATGAGCTGGAGTCCGGATTCGACGAGCATCGGAGCATTCTCCACGAGAGCAGTCGCAATCGCTGTGATCATCCGAGCGACCGCAGGCAAGAGCACCGGCAGCGCGTCAGACAAACCCTTGACCAAAGCGGGGACAACCTTGCCGATCGCATTCGACAGCTGAGGCATCGACTGCGTGACGGCATTGACGACCATCGTGACAATATTTGTGCCAGTCGCGAGCGCCTCGGGGAGGGCCTGCGCGATCTTCTCACCATACAAAGCGATCTGCCCTGGCAGGCCCTGCAGGGTCTTGCTGATCTGCCCGACAAGCTCGACGCCTCCCTGCTGGACGATCGCGCCAATCCCCGCGAAAGCCGCAGCCGCGAGGCCACCGAAAGCGAGGACCTTCAGCATGCGGCCCGGAGCGAAGATACTGCCGAGCTTGCCGAGAGACTGGCTGGCTTTCGGCGCGAGGTCAGAAAGCTTAGAGCCGAGGCCCGAAAGCTTAGAGCCAACGCCGTCAAAAGCTGCTCCGAGAGGCCCGAAAGCAGCGCGCACACGCGCACCGATAGGTGCCAATGGTCCGACGATCTTCCCACCGATAGACGAGGCGACGCCACCGATGCGGGAGACCGCGGGAGCCATCTGCGCGGCCACTGTGTCGAAAGCGAGGCCGGTCGTTGCTGCGCCTCGGATCATCGTGGTTTTGAGCACGCCCATGCCAGCCGAGAGCTGGCCGTTTGCCGATGAAAGCGCGGAGCCGAGGCGCGTGCCTCCAAAAAGCGTGCCAAAGAATCCGTCTGCGACGCCGTTCATCTTAAAACGAGCCGCCGTGACACGCTGGGACATCTGATTGAAAGCGCCGGTCACCTCACCGGGCAGAGTCTTCAGAGACCCAAGACTCTTGGCCGCGTCGGGAATGCCCTTAGCGAAGCCGCCGAGCGATCCTGTTGCCTTGCCTAGTGCTCCGTCGATGCCTCCGAAGAATCCCGCGATTTGCTGGAAATTCTTCAGACCAGCGCCCGCAGCGAGCATCGCTCCGAATCCGCCTGTGACGGCTTCGAGCTGGCCCTTGAGAGACTTGATATTGGTCTCGCCGCTCTTGACTGAGTCGGCGAGGCGCTGGATCCAGCCCGCAGCGCTTTGCGCTGCAGGAGCAAGCTTCTCCCCCAGCTGCGGGACAAGCCCCTCCGCGACCGCGTTGATCAGCTCGGTCATAGGCTTCTTGACCTCGCGCAGCGAGGCCGTCAGCTCTTTATTCAGCGAGGCCTCGAGGTTGCCCCACGCGCCCTCAAACGTCGTCGCCGATTGAGCCGCAGCGATCGCGACTTCATCAAAGCCGAGGCTCATGATCGCGTCGTTGAATTCTTCAGCGGAGATCGTGCCTTTAGCCATCGCATCGCGGAAATCACCTGTATACGCGCCCATATCCTTGAGCGCGGCCATGATCTTTCCAGCGCCACCGGGGATGGCGTTCGCGATCTGGTTCCAGTCCTGCGTCATCAGACGGCCCGCGGCATTGACCTGAACCATCGCGTAACCGAAGGCGGCGAATTCGTTCTTGCCGCCGCCCGCAGCAGCAGTTAAGTTTCCTGCAGCCTCGGCCAGCTTGTCAAAGCCTTTGACCCCATTAGCGGCCAACTTCGACGTCATCGACTGGATATCCTGCAGATCATAGATGGTCTTGTCTGCATAGCTCTGGGCAGCATCCGTCAGGTCTTTGATCTTGCCCGGGTCGACGCCAGCGAATTTCAGGGTATTTTGGAATTTATCGGTGGCATCCGAAGCTTTAATCGCCTCCGGAATGTACGCGCCGAGGGCCGCGCCGATCCCGCCGACAGCTGCAGCCGTCGCGCCGAGACCGAGCTTCCCGATCGTCTCCAGCGCACCACCTACGCCGCGGGTGAGTGACTCGCCGAGGCGCGAGCCCCACGAGGATGTAGATCCAGTGACATCGACTCCGCCCAGCTCTTTTGCGATTTCACGCTTCATCCCGTTGAATGAAGGAACGACGTTGAGCCACGCGCTTCCGAGATCGGCACCTGCTTCTGCCACTGGGCCACACCCTCTCTATTTAGATTTTCACTGCTGTCTCTTCCATATCGACCGCGGTACGCGGCAGAGACAGATAGGCGTCGATGGCCTCCGGAGAGACCTCCTCGACATCCGCAGATTCTTTCCGCGCGCCAACGTGTGGGCGTGGAATCGGCTTCGGAGCATTCCGCCCCTTGGCCGCGTCCTTGGTCTTCGACCAGAGCAGAGTCATGAGGACGTCTGCTTGATGGGCTTCGAGGTGCTCTGAGACCCCCCACTCCCAATCAGGATTGGCAGCGCGATAGGTCCACGATTCAGGCTGGCGAGCAATTACGCCCGCCAGCCTAACCGCAGTGCCATAGTCGAAAGCCCTCCACGATTGCTGGAAGAATCGGATGAAATCCGCCTCCAGCTCATCCGGGTAATTGAGGACTAGTCCTGCGAAGACGGCGATTTTGGGGCCGCGAGCTGCATCGCCTTCATAAAGAATTCCGATGCGGCCTCGACGGATACGCGCCCGTCTTTGTCTCGCAGAGCGTCATAAATCTCGGCGCGCTTTTTCTTGGAGCCTCCAGCGAGCCGGAGCATCACCTTCGGGAAGACAAGAGGATTCCCATCTTGGATCTCTCCGAGCTGCTCAAGAAGCTCCATATCATCGAATTGCTGCGGGCCGATATTCAGCTTGACGCCCTTAATGGTGTGGATTGCCATGTGATTATTTCTTTCTGTGCGGGGGATTAATCAGAAAACGGTGTGATCCGGGATCAGGCAGGCAGAACGCCGCCCGAGACCGACGCAATGAACTCACGAGCGGTGGAGCCATCGATCACAGACGAGGGGAAAGCGGTAATCGTGGTTTCGTAGCCGACAGGCTCACCAGCCTTGTAGACGGTGTCGCCGATCTCGGTTACCTGTCCGTTGGGGACAACGATGCGCTTGACATATCCACCGGCCATGATCATCTCGAAGATGAAAACACGGTGAGGCATGTCCTTCGCGTTGTGATCGACCGTGATGAGCTTGTTGGTCGAGGTCACCTTGACATTGTCCTGACCATAGACTTCCTTGAGGACGTCGGGGTCGAGCGACTGGATAAAGGTCAACTGGAAAGTTTCCTTGCGCCCCGTGTTGACGGTTGCGACTGTGTCGCCGCCCCAATCCTTAATATCCTCAGAATCGCGCTCTTCGCCGTTGGTCATGCCGTCCTCGGAGACGTATCCGAGCTTGACGAAAGCAGCATTAAGAGCCGCTGCCGCGTCAGCAGGGATTGCGGTGCCGAGAGGAGCGGACGAGACTGCCCCGCCCTTCTGGGGCTTAGCAGTAGTGACCAATCCGGGAGTTGCTTGTGCCATTTTGATGGTTCCTTTCTAAAAAGGGGGAAAACTGTGTGGGAGATAGAGGTTAGGGTCAGAGGTGGTCCCATTCCTCCGGAGGAGGAGGAGGCGCAGCCGACGACTGTGCCGTATTGAAAAGAATCGCGTGGACAGTCAGCTGGAATCGTTGACTTTGGCTGTCTGGATCCGCGAAATCATAGAGAGAATCGATCCTTGTGTCCGCGACCGCGGGATCCAAGATCGGCCAATTCCCAATCAGATTTGCCAGATTCTTCGCGGTCGCGGCGGCAGCGGCTTTCGTCGGCGCCCACGCTTGGACAGCGAAGGTCGGCGAGTCTGAGAAAGCGTCGATTGTGCCCCCTGTGCGCTCGATGGTCACGAAAGAATCGGGGTGAGTTGCTGGGACTTGGGCGTAGACCTTGTAGGAGGTCATTTTGTCGAGCATTTTTCGGAGGCGTTCGGTTGAATCCATACGGTTAGATCCTTCCTGCTCCGACAGCCTTTAGAAGCGTGTTTTCCTTGCGGTTGCGCCGTCGCGCCTCGATAGTCTTGGCTTTGACGACGCCGTGAGGTCGGCGCTTGCCTTGCTTGAGGTCAAACTCGAAGCCCGGGCCTGCAGCCCGGGCGATCGCCTCTCCTGCGCGCACGACTGCGGGAGTCGCGAGCTCGCGAAGCGCTGTGTTATTCAGCTGGATCTTCACCTGATTGCCCACAGCGCTTCACCCCTCTACGAGACGAACAGTGACCGGGCGATTCCACGCGCCGGGCACATTCTGATCGGTGTAAGGCTGCGGGTCGCCGACAACCTCATACATCACTCCACGGACGGCCAAGCGACACGATCGCAAAGAGCCTGTATAGGTCTTCGGGAAATGAAGCGTCAGACTGACCGAATCTCCCTCGGGATGCATGCCCGGCTCGAGGTCTACAGTCCCAGACGGAGCGACCAAGACATTCTCGATGACGCTTTGCGCACGCCAGTCGACGCGCTGCACACCATACGAATCCTCAGCCCCTTCCATCGGGACGAAAAGCGTTACCCGCTCGCCCTGGATCATCGCTTCCCGCCGATCGTGTGAACAGAGACGAAGCGACTCGTATGGATGCCGAGGCGCTTCCGGTGGAGTCGCGTGAAAGACAAGCTCCCAGCCGGGCTGGAAAGCGTGTACGACTGGCTATACGGCCCGCCCGTCATGGTCGCCTGCGTGACGCCCGGTAGGACGCCGCCTGCCTGCTGGCGCGCCGAGTAATTGACCATGTCACAGACAACGTCTGTGAGAGTGTCGGCTCGGATTTTACCCGCCGCGCGCTCGGCGTAAACGTCGATTCCCGCGTATGCCAGCTCGTCTCGGACGATCCGAGAGGCGCGCTGGAGCTGCGCAGTGATCGTCTGACGATCAGACGCGGGAACCGCGCCGTACATGGCCTCGTAGTCGGCGAGGGAGGCAAACGCCCCCGAAGATTGACTTTCTGGACTAGGCAATTTGCCTCCCTCCTCCTATCTACTAGCCCTCAACCGGAACCGAATCCGCGAGCGCGATGCCGTATTCGTCTCCGAGTTCGTCGATGACGATTTGTGCGGTTGCCTCGTCGGTCTCTGCGTATCCGTTTTGGAATTCCACGCGGGGATAGGTGATGAGCAGTTCCGGGTGGTCCGGGCAGGTGAGTGTGGTCATTGGTGCCTTCTTAGCCATGTGTCAGTTGGTCCTTTCTCAGCCCTTGGCGACGGTCAAGACGCCGTGTGCCTTTTCGTTTCCGTAGATGAGGCCGGTCTCGCAGTAGAGCTGGACCTTTTCGGCCGCGCCGGTCTTGGAGAGAGGCTCGGCGAAGAGGTGACCCTTGCCGGGGACCTCGAGGAAGGCAGGCTTGATCTGCTCGAGGGAGGCGACGACGAGCTTGTCGACCGGCATCAAGCCGCTGAGCATGATGTTGCAGGTTCCGAAATCGGTCTCGATTGTCTGGAGGTTGACGCCACCGACATTGCGATCTGTGTGACGGTAGCCTGCGTCCTTGAGGAAGATGCGGGAGAGCGCGCGCTTGAGCGTGGCGTTGACGATGATGGTGCGGGTCTCGGATTCGCGCATTCCGCCCGCGGTCCAGACCTTTTGCATGAGGTCGAGGATTTCGTCCTCGGTCAGCTCGCCTGCCTTGTGAGTCGTGGTCGCCGTGTTGGTGGTGATCGCGTTGATGAGGCCGCGGGTCTTGCGAGGCGTCGCGTTGGTGGTCGGGTTGGAGTAGACGCCGGTGAGGAAGGCCTTCTCGATGTCTCGGGCGACTTCCTTGAGCTTCTGCTCTACCTGCCATGCCAGCTCGTCGGCAGGCACGGTGCCTGCGGTAACCTGAGTTGCTCCGGTGCCGGATCCAACTTGGCGGGTCGCGCCGAGCTTGGTGTAAGACACTGCGACGGCTTCCTGATGGATTTCGAGCACGTTGGAGGCTGAGAAGCGGGCGCGGGCTTCGAGAGCGGTTGCGTCTGCGCCTTCGGTGCGCTGACGGGAGTCATCGGCGTCTCGCAGGTCGTAGCCTTCCCACTGGATGACGGAGGAGCCGACGGATTCTCCGCCGGTCAGACCGCCGATCGCGGACAGGAAAGGTGTGTCCTCGGGGGAAGCTGCGAACAGCTCACCGACGTAGTTCGGACAATTGTATGTAGTTGCAATTCCGGTAATGGTTGCCATGAAAGGAACTCCTTAAAGAGAAGAGTGTGTTGATGGGTGGTTAGCCGCGTCCCAGTTGCGCGAGCTTGATCGCCTTCAAGCGGGACGACAGCTTGAAATCTCCGGTCTGTTGCGCAGCAAGAATCTGATCGTCAATCGACAGATTCGCAGGACGCGCGGGGAAAGCCCCTGCGCCGGAGTCTGAGAGCTTCGGAACCACAGGCGCGGCAGTTTCTCCGCGCCAGTCTGCGAGGCGCTTCGCGTAATCAGCGATCTCCTCGTCCGTATCTCCGCGGATCAGATCAGCAGGGACTCCATATTCAGCGGAGGCTGCTGCGATCTTCTCGGCGCGCTCGGCAGCACGCTGGAGGTCCGCGACCTGAGTGCGCAAATCCTCGATTGTCGTATCCGAAGCCTTGATCAGATCGGTCAGTGACTCAACCTGCTTCCGATCGGCCTTGGCTCGTCGCTCCCACTGTCGGGCGTGGGCCTTCCAGCCTTCTTCTGGGGCTTCGTCGGCGTCGTCTGTCTGTGTGTCTGCCGAGGCCTCGGCCTCAGCCTTCGCAGTGGCTTCGGTGGAGTCGGTCGCCTGCGTAGATTCAGCAGCGTCGGCAGCTGCCTGCGCAGCTTCGACAGTCTTTTCATCAGCAGGCCCCTGTGCTGTGGTTCCTACGAACATTGTTTAGTTCCTTCCATGCGGAATCGGAATAATTGAATTGACCCGCGTCTATGCAGACGCAGGGAGATTAGGAGCAGCCGCGAGCGCGCGTGCTGCGGTGATGGTGCCTCGTGTTTTTCCGACCTCGACTTCGACCTGCACCATGACGTCGTTGACGCGCTTCGTGAGGGTCAAGGTCTTACCGGTTTTTTCAATCGCGGTGGGCTGGAGCCAAGCCAGCGTGACTGCTCGGTCGATGTCGGTGACTTTCCAGTCTTTGGGGAAGAGTCCGGTGCCGGTTTTGAGCCAAGGTTTCTGCTTGGCTCGGATGCCTTCCGGGCCAAGCTTGAGTTTCTTGCCGTCGACGAGGTACGTTCCCCGCGCGGAGTCGATGAGGCTTGTCTTTACTCCGTCGTTCGTCGCATCGGGGAAAAGCGCGCGGATCTGAGCGGCCAGCATGTGGGGGTCGCTGTCGAATCGTGCGAGCCCTAGATCGTAGAGGCTTTCGCGCGCGGCCTTATACATGGCCTCGAATTCGCTCGGGTCATACCCGTGAATGATTGGCTTATCCGACCATGAGGGCACGATCTGACAGTCACAGTCGGCGTGCGAGCGCGTGAATTGGGCTGTCTCCTCGCTCTTGTAGACGAAGCCGCGGCCAGCCCACATAAGGCACCAAGCGCAGGTCGTTGCGCCCGCAGGGACGCGGGCATATAGCGGTTTCGCCGGATCGTGGTACGCGGCATGGAGGCCGGTTTCGCGCGCGGCTGAGGTGACGAGTTGCTTGGCTCGGCGCTGGAGGATGCCCACTGCTGCGAGGCGTCCGCGCTGCGCGATCGCCGATACAGCCTCCTCGACGACTTTGCTAGTCCTCGAGTAGTCGATCAGCTCGCCGGGCATCTCCGGGGAATAAGCCTTCTTGATGCCTGCAGCCGATCGCGCGTCCTCATACCATTCCAGCGTCGCGGATGCCGCGAGTTGCGCCTGCTCTTCGACGAGCCGCGGGAAAAGCTCGTCGAGGACGTCGCGCAGCGTGTCCTCGTCTAGGCCGTCGAGACTTTCCCACAGATCTGCGACGCGACTAGCAGCGAGGCGTGAGGCGTTGTGGTTCGCGTCCGCGAGCTTCTGCACGTCGAGAATGTCCACAGCGCCTCACCCCTTCTTTACTTGTCTTCGAGGGTCTTCGTATCGGCTTCGGGAAGACGAAGCGATACAGGGACAGCGCCGGTGAGTTTCACACCGGGGATCCCGAGGACCTCGAGAGCCGAATTCGGATCGACCCCGGCTCGCACCGCGACGCCGAGAGCATCGAAAGCCGACTTAGCCTGCTCAGTGGTTAGTGCCCCCCCCGAGACGGGAGCAGGAGCCTCGACCGCGGGAGCATCGCTTGCTTGCACAGGCCGCGAGGACTGCAAGCGCTCGAGGAGACCCGAGGCCTCAGCACGTCGCTTGTCCGACATGAGGCGCGCGATCTGAGAAGAGCTGTAACCCAGCTCCTCGAGGATCACCGGGGAAGATGCGAGCCACGGCATCGCGGCCACCTGCTTCACAATCGCGTCGGACTGGGAGACGATCGACGGATGAGCCGGGTCGCCCCAGCGCGTCGCGAGCGTGCGGATGCCATCCGGTACCTCGTCGAGGCCGTCGCGAAGCATCACAGCGTGCATATAAATACGGCTGAGCGCGCCGTCGTAGACGCGCTGCGCGTTCTTCGCTTTGATGACCAGCTCTTCTTTAGCCGCGTAGAGTGCCTCCGCCGAGGAGGGATTATCCTGCACGACGCCAAGAGACGAGACCGGCAGGCAGGACACGCCCGCGAGTTCAGTCGCCAAGGCGCGCATTTGCTCGGTGAAAGGCTGCGAAGACTGCTGCGGCAAGACCGTGACCTTCGGCCCCTCGGGTTCCTCCCCATTAGAAATGGTCTTGACGGTACCAAGTTTCCAGTCCCACGAACGCAGGTCATCGATGAGATCAGAATCTACGCCGGAGAGGAGGATTCCCGGAGCGGTGAAAAGCTCCGTCGCCAGCTCCTCCCGCAGGACAGTGCGCATCGCTCGCTGAGTGATGCTCATGACGTCTCGGGAAATCCGTGAGCGTCCCATTGGTCGGTCGAGTGACGGCTCGAAAGGCAGAGCTTCCATCATTGGCGCGCCGATGCCGTGTAGTTCGGCATGCACGATTTCCCAATTGCCATCGGTGCGTGGCATGAGGACGTATGTTGAGTCGACCGTATATAAGGTCATGCGTGTTGGTCGTCCAGCGTCGTCGACGTCATCGATGGTCAGACCGTAGGAGAGGCGTCGTCGGACGCGATCCCACAAGCCAGTTGCCCAATCCGCCGAGTGACCTTGGATGATCACGGGAGGCTCGCCCGGGCCGACGCCTTGACGGAGCGTGAGGAAAGCAACTGAGTGCGTGAGACTGGAGGGAATCGTCTGCGCGATCTCGAGGTCAAAGCTTGTCTCGGCCAGCAGGTCGTTGATGCCGAAGGGATTCTCTTCTCCGCCTGCCGCGGTGACTCCGTCCCAGATGAGGAGGTCTGAGAGGCCGAAGACGACCTTGCGAGGCCATCCGATGACCGCGCCGAGCTGCTCGACCATGTCATCAGGGACCGCGATGTTGAGATTGTCTGGACGGACGATGCCGTCAAGGTATGCCTGACGCAATCGGTTGCGAGGTTGTTTGACTCGCCACAGCTCGATCAGCTGGCCGAGGGCTTCAAGCTCTGGTCCCGTGAGCCCTAGCACGTTGGGGGTCTGGAAAGCGACTGGCGTCGCGATCATAAATTTCTTCGCTGTCAAAGTGCCCTCGCTTTCTTCCCGGGACGTCGTTTCGTTGTTTTCGCAGCCAAGACGGCTGCAGAGGCCGCTTCAAGCGGGGTATCGTCTCCGTCTGGGGTCGAGGCTTCCCATCCCCACGAGCCATCGCGCGAGCGGATTTTCTTATCGCAGACGGCCACGGACGAGTTGAGCGCGTCTTCTGGATCGCCCTCGGGATGAGTAATCCGACCATCCCGCAAGCCCTCAAAAAGCAGCGAACACGACTGGAAATATTCCTTGGTCGTCATGATGTGGACGATGCGTTTTGAGACGCCTCGGGCCTCGAGAGCATCCGCGAGCGCGAGCGCGCCGGAGCCTCCGACGAGGTTGATTTGCGCCGCGCGATCCTTGCGCTCGGCGAGCCACGAGGCCACAGCTGAGACGCCGTCGTCGGTCGCGCCGGTGTACGTATCGATGACGTTGATGTGGAATTTCGTGTCGAGGCCCTTGCCGGTTTTAAGGGCTCCTGCGAGGGCTTGGCGTTTGCCGTCTGCACTGAAAGCCACAGCGAAGCTACGGATGCCGTCAGTCGGTGCGTCGGCGGTGGAGGCTGTCCATGTGGTCGGGTCGATCGCCCGCGACGCGCCAGCATGCGCAGGCCACATCCCAAGACGCTCTCGAGCAAAGCCCTCGTCGCTTAGCGTTTGCCGCTCGAGTTCGATGAAAGCTTTTTTGATGCGGCCTGCGACGAATCCGGGATTCGTGGCTTTCCACAGCTCGACGTCGTCGAGATTGACAGGCGCGTCGGGGTCTGGACTCCATTCGTGCCAGCAAAGCGCGCCGGGATGGTCGGAGAGTGCTTGGTCTCGGATTCGCGCGAAAATCGCCCCATTCGCATTCGGGCCGGGAACTGTCCCCGTGTAGATCACTTGCGAATTTCCGAGGTGACCTGCAGAGCCTGTCGAGGTGAGAGCTTCGAGAGCGTCTTCGGTCAGCTCCTGAGCCTCGTCTAAGACGATGAGGTCGGCAGTAAAACCACGGCCAGACGATTTCGATCGTGCGATGACTCGGAGGCTTCCCCCGTGCCAGCCCTTCTCAGGGTCATTCTTCAAGATGATCGCTTCTTGCCCGTTGACGTTGCGAACTTGCTCGACCATTGCATTTAGCTCGGGATAGCGGGCATTCTCATCGTTGGCTTTGACGCCGAAAAACTCTTTGAAACGCCGATAGTGGGCTTGCGCTGTCTTGACCTCATGGGCTGAGTGGAGGATATTTTCGCCAAGTAAGACGAGGCCGAAAAGCTCACGCATCTCAAGCAAGGCATTCTTGCCATTTTGCCGAGACAGCGACAGCCCAGCGATCGGATGCTTCCACTCGTCACGGCCATTTGCAGCGAGCCAATCCTCGAGGACGAGGTCTTGCCAAGCGTCGGGAGTCAGGCCGAATTGGGATGCGAAGTCTCCGGCTAGTTGGCCGAAGCTCTTAGCCCGACGATCGGCGGCGACGTGCAGGCGCGGAGCTTGAGCGCTGTTTAGCCAATCGTTCTTGGAAATTGACAACAGCGCTCCCCTCCTCCGCTACCGTTTCTGCCCCTGCCTGCGGTTTCTGGACGCCCGCGATGTCGGTAATGAGCGCCCTGGCCTCACGCACAAGCGGAGCACGCTGCCCCGCATCCGCATACTCGATCGAGACGAGCGTGGTTTCGAGGAGGCGAAGCCGGGCCTCTTGGGGGTCGAAAGCAGGCTTAGAGTCTTCTGCTTTTTTCTTCTTCGCCAACCCAAAACACCCCCAAAACCTTGTATTTAAGCCGAAAGTCCGCGAGCGCTACCGTCACATACCCCACAGACGCCCCACGCGATCCCCTACCGACCGTTCAGGCCCTCCGACAGGTTTTCGAGGTCAAAGCCCAAAATAACGGGGGGGTATCCCGCTATACCTCGTGGGCGCTAGTCCAGAGTGGGGGGAGGGGGTGGCGCCCCCAAAACCGCGGAATTCCAACGTTCCTGACAAGGCCGTTTTTCGCGAAAAGCCTCGAAAAGGCCTCGAATTGACTATCAATCGGCTTCGGACCAGCTACCAATCGACGTCAACCGACGATCGTCGCGGCTCGGAAAGCTTCGGCGCAACGTTGGATCCGCGCGATTGATTGCATCGGCGACAGATCACGCGACCATTATCAAGAGTATTTTTACCGCCCCAACGGACAGGAAGAATGTGATCCGGCTCTGCGGAATTGGGAAGCCTAGTCCGCTCATAATCGAGGAGACAGTGGCAGAAAGGGCAGTGTGTGACGCCGCGATTCTTCGCCTCGGTGAGGACTCGCTTCCGCCAATGGAAGTACTGCGCGGTCCCCGTGCGTGACATGCCTGCCCCCTCCCGTCGCTTGTCGGAAGGCGTGGCTTCGATAGTTCGTTTTGCGAGCCCGCGCATCGGCGGACTGGAATCGCAGCGTTACCCCCCGGGGTATGTTTCTATGACCCCTACCCAAAGACCCTCCCCCCACCTAAGCGGGAGGACCCCGGAGGGTATGAGAAAAGGCCGTCTCGTTATCTCTCGAGACGACCCTTCCACAGCTGTAACGCTACGATATCAAACTAGCGCGGTGCACCCGGTTTGTCAACGCGCAAACGCACTAATTCCCATATCGCTCGCGCTAAATCCGCGCCGAGCGATCCAAAGGCCAATCCTGCCTTAGCGATCACGTCAGTCACCCAATCGAGACCGTCGAGAAGCTTATCCATCCCAGCGTTCCAAACATCGGCGGCGAAATCGACGAGATCATCCATACGATCCCAGAACCGGAACCACTCATCCGCAAAAGCACGGCCCATCCGCATAAAGACCCTGAAGTTAGCCCTCATCCCAGCTCACCTGCCTCACAAACCGAGTCAAGGACCAATTCTGTTCCGCGCAGCTTAACAGCCTTCTGCCCGGCTCTCTTCTTAGGAGGCACGAGAATATGAAACAGCGGCTCCCCATCCCGGCCAACCAAAGACTCTAAAAACTTGACCCAACCGCCCCGGCTAGAAAACTGTTCGGTATCGGGACTCACTCCTCATCGCCTCCCTCAAGGACCTCGCCCACAAGAGCGAAAGCTTCCCTTACTTGCCCCGATGCGCTGCGTAAACGCAGCGACACGTGCTCCGGACACTTAGCTGCGTCCTCCCACGGAATCAATTCCTTAGCGGTCTCCAAAGCATCCAAAGCCTCACGAAGAGACTCCCTAAGCTCCGCCCAAGCCGTCATGTCTACCATGTCTTTCTCACTTTCTGAAACTTCTTAAACGCCAGCGGTTCCGCTTTCGCCACGCGCCGCGCCTCATACCTGACAGCCATCTCAAACGCCCACAACTGATCCAAGAGATCAAATTCGCGCCCCTGAACCATCGGCCCCTCCCAAAACCACTCGACCACGTCCCCGCCCGAGTGCTCGACCGCATAAGAAAAACGCAAAGGAACAATCGGCCCCTGCTCTTGAAGAAGATCTCGCTCCCCGTACTCCATCTCACCGACTCCGTTCCAAAGAAGCCCCGATAACCGACCGCGGGGTAAAAAGGCCCTCGCCAGTCGGCGTCTCCGCGCTCGCGGCTAGATGCCCACGCTTCACCCACGAACGAACGGTCTCGATCTTCAAGAAGACTCCGTAGAGTCGGCACGCTAGGACAGCCTCACCAAGAGACACAGGAACGTCATAGAGGGCTTCGAGACATCGATCTCGCCCCTCGCTCGTGTCTACCTGCGTTCCGCACGATGGGCATCGGCTCGAGAGCTTTACTGTCGGTACGGAGTAGAAAAGAAAGCATGCACCGCATCGGATCATGATCTTCTCGGTCGGCGAAGGTTTCGAGATCAAGTACTCGAGGCGATCGAGGACGTAGACGATCTCGTCGATGCAGGCCGGAGCGTCATCCCAGCGTGAGAACTTTCCTTCTTGACAGGCGAAGATCCGAGCGATGAAGGTCCAGTCTCCAGCGATGAAGATTCGAGGAGCTTCCCCCGACAGGTGAGTCAACCACTCGGCTGCCCATGTATTGATCGCATCGGTCATCTCTGCTGCTTCGTCTAGAAGCGCGAGATTAATCGGGGCCTTGGGCATACACGCTTGTGTGCTCCCGCCTTCTCCTCGAGCTGCTGCGATCGCGTAATCAACGTCAGCCATAAGAGATGGAAGAGTCTTGATGTATGTGTGGAATTTATTGACTGCTCCCCTGCTGACCGTCTGTCCCGGCTGCAGAGGCTCTCCCGTGATTGGGCAGAATACTTCACCCATGAGCTCACTTCTTCCTCTTACGTCTGCGTCTTGACTTGCCCTGTGGGGAAGGCTGCTGGGCCTCCCCTGCCCGGTCTCTACCTGACCCGGTCTCGGCCCGGCCCTGCCTCTGCCCGGTCTCTACCCGGTCTCGGCCAGACCCGACCCGACCCGACCCGAGAGAGTCCTCTCTGATACCCCTCACGTGAGGACTAGAGTTCGGACCTAGTTCGGACTTAGTCCGGACTAGGTTCGGACTCCCCGCCGATGGCGGCAGAATTCCTCCGTGCTCGCGTGAGGGATCCGCGGACGCGAGACGATCGATCTCGCCGGGATCAACCTCGGCGGCTGAGGGAGCGCTGCTGAGCGAAGCGCTGGGATCCTCGGACGCGAGATGATCAGTCTCGCCGGGATCAACCTTGTGCCGCACATGTGCGCGCTCTGTGCCTTCCGGATCAACACCTGTAGCCTCCCCCGGGACGACGCAAGACTTCTGCGCGTCTGAGGAGATTGGCTTCGGCGGTTCCGAGGAAGGCTTAACCTCGTAGCCATTGCGATTAAGAAATTCTGCCGACCACTGGCTGTAATAAGGATCGACAGGGACCTCACGAAGAGGATGAGCCTCGTCGAACTCGGCCCGCGCGTCCTGCCGACTGCTATTGCACTTATGGCAGGCAACGACGAGGCCGTCGACAGTGGCCGATCCGACTGACGTTGGGTCGACGTGGTCGAGAGTTCCGTATCTGAAGCCGATCGGACCCGTCCAACGGACTGGAACTCCGCAGTAACGGCAGATGTCGCCGTCGCGGTAAATCACTGCGCTCTTGAGCTTCGGATCTCGATTCTCACGACTCCGATTCCGACGAGCCTCCACCTCTGCTTTAGACAAGAGGTGAACGAACTCTTCGGATGTGAAGAGCTTGAGCTTCTTCTGCCCGTCAGCCTCAACCCACTCAAGCAGGCCGAGCGAGAGGCAGACGCGCAGGAGTAGATCTGCGCGGTCGGGAGAGGCGAGGCTGTAGGCGACGCCTCTGCTCACGATTCCGTCTGTCAATTGCTTCGCAGAATAGGTTGCAAGACCCATGAAGAAGCCGAAGACTTCAAGACGATTCGTCTGCGAGCCTTCCTCTACCTCATACACGTCAATAAGACGTGGATGAGACAGCGCGTCGTCGCTGACTCGTACCCATGACATCTGGCTTCCTCCTCTCTTTTCTGGGTCTTTCTTCTAGTCGCTGCATCGACATTCACCTGTGACCGGATTGATGACGCCCCCGCAAGACTCACAAATCTTGGGAGCGCGCGGATCGCGCTTGACTTCCACCTGCCTCACCTCCGTCCCCCGTTCAGTAGGTACATCCGCCCTGGCACGAGCTTTGCCTTGGGGACCGGCCCGAGGCGCTTCTCCAAAGCTTCCTGGAAGCAGCGCGGGTGCCTGACGATCCCGGCACCGACGTTTTCACCGCACTCCGGGCAGACTCGATCACTCTTCCTAGTCATCGCTACCTGCCTCGGTGATTATCAGCTCGATTGCGTGAGCGCCGACAGGGAGATCGCGATCGACGCCTGCCCACCTGTGATCCGGCCCAATCACGTGAGTGTGATCGTCATCGACGAGGACGCCAGCATCACGCAGCCCGTCGACCATTGCTTTAGTCGTGTCAGCCGCGTTATTGGGGTCGAAGCGTCGCGCAGATCGTGCGTAGATCTTCGCTGTGATGCGTACTTTCCCGTCGAAAGAGAAGAGCGCTGTCTTCCTCGCTTCGATCGCTGTGCGGTGACGAAGAGCGCGCACGCGCTTCGCACGAGCCATCGGATGAAGACGCAGATTCGCTGTGATCCACTGCGCTTTAGGGATCACTAGATAAAGGGTCTCGATCATTTGTCTGCGCTCCCTTGCGCTTTAGAACGGAGGATCAGCGGGCATCAACGTGTCTGCCCACGGATCCGCGACGGTAGAAGATTCCTGCTCCGCGGAAGCGGGAGCGAAGCCAGAGGCCGCGGCAGGCTGCCCCTGCGATTGGCCTCCGGTGCGCGTCACCTGAGCACGCGCGTGACGCAGAGAGACGCCGACCTCATCGGCTTGAAGCTCGACGACAGTACGCCGATCGCCCTCGCGGGTCTCGAAAGAGCGCTGCACGAGCCGACCGCGAACCATAGTGCGGGAGCCTTTGCGAAGCGTCTCGGCGATGTTCTCAGCCATCTCACGCCATGCAGTGCAGCGCATGAACAGTGTCTCCCCGTCCTTCCACTCGCCCGACTGACGATCAAACGAGCGAGGCGTCGAGGCGATCGTGAAAGAAGCCACCGGGCTTCCGCTCTGCGTCCAACGCAGCTCCGGATCAGCGGTCAAATTACCGACGATCGTGATGACAGTTTCCCCGCTCATCGAGCTTCCTCCTCCTCAAAGCGAGAGATAGTCATTGAGAGGCTCTTCGCTAGGTCGGCGAATCCCATCGTGGCGTGTAGGTCGTAGTACTCATCGACGTCGACACCCCCAGCCGCGCGCTTTTTCGCGCGCTCGCACTCTTGGTCGAGGTCAATCTCCTCGATCCCTAGATTCTCTGCGAGCTCACGCTCGATGCGCGCGCCCTTGGAGTCTTCCCACCCCTCGAGCATGCAGATGTAATCGCAGTCGAGAAGCAGCTTCAGATCCGCGCGCATGTAATCGCTCCACGTCGCTTCATCGTCTAGCTGAACGTCGCTCGGATCGACAGCCTCGTATCCGCACAGCTCCAGCGCGCAGCGCGCGCACGAGAAAGCAAATCGGTTACCGAAATCGATCCCTGTGATAGGTCCTGAGATGTAGACTTTTCCGCGGCTCATGAGCGCTTTTCCTTTCTTGCTTTCCGGAGCTGCTTAAGCAGTGGGCCTCGCTGGAATGCCGTGAGGCCTCCAAAAATCCCTGCAGTCTGCGCTGATCCGCGCGCCTCGTACCGGAGCTGATATTCGAGGCATTCGCGGCAGACCGGGCAATTCCTGCACGCCTGCATTGCAGTGACGGGGTCATACGTCGGCCCCTCGAAGAAAATGTCCGTTGGCAGGCCCAGACGCCTGCACAGCGCGTCTTCCATCCATTCGCCGATCGACGCGCTCATGCCGAGATCTCCTCCTCAGCGACAATCGCGCGAAAAAGCTCGCTGGAAATATGAATCCCCTCGTCGTAGAGACGCAGAAGCTCATCTACACGCCACGGATGAAGACCGTTGAGGCGACGCTGCAGACTTATCCACGGCATTCTGAGTCGACGAGCAGCAGCCTTAACTCCAAGCCTCTGACGCTTCATCCACTCTTGAACGAGGACGGAAAGAACCTGATTCGGATTCATCGTTGAACTCCTAGATATCTGTCTCTGAGAAATGCGCGCGCATCATGAGAGATGCCTGCACAGCACTGACGATTGCCGCGAGCGCCCACCAGAGGGAGATGCCTGTTTGGTTGTCGGGTGCCCATAGTGCGAATGAGAGGATGAGGGAGATGGAGAGGAGCGTGATCGCGGTTGCGAGTCGCATACGCTGCCCGAACTGTGAGAGTTGTGGTTTCATGAGGTCACTTCTCCAGATCGGCGTGTGAGGCCATGAGGATGATGACTCCGCTGTCTTTGTCTTGGATCGCGTAGTCGTCGCCGAGGTCTGGCGTATCGAGGTCGACGGTCTCGCAGTTGGGGATTGGGAGTGTCATGCTGCTGTTCCTCTCAGGGGTTGTGCGGTTTTCATGGGGCGTCCGATTCGGTCGAGTTGGTCGATGGGGATGAGGATTCGTTTTCCGGTTCGGCGGCAGTTGCGGATCTGGCCGTCTGCGATGCGGCGGCGGATGGTCCAGACTGACAGCGATGTCAGTTCGGCGGCTTGCTGTGGGGAGACGTATTTGGGGGTCATTTTGCGGTTTCCTTCAGGGCTTCGAGGAAGGCGTGTCCGGTAGGATGGGTGTTGAAAATGTCGCTTGGCGTTTGCGGGCGGCATCCGCACCTCAAAGAGGAGGAATTATGACGACCATGCCGCCTGCTGCCACGCCAGCGGCCACACTTGATGCGATAAAGAGCCGTCTGCAGAGCCAGCAGAAGACGCTCACACGGTCGAAAGCTTTTTGGAAGAAGCAAGCAGATATGGACCGGCTTTCCGTCCGCGCGGAGCTTGATGCGCTGTGGGAAGCTATCGAGGTGCTCTACGCTCTCCAGGGCGGGATCCCTATCGAGCACGTGAAGATTCACGATTACTTCACCGAGGGAGTCGACTGAGCACGTGGCGGACGCGACCTCGTCGCGCAGATTCGACGCATGCGTATTGATCACCTTGTTCACGCCCCCTCGTTTTCGCCAGCGAGCATGGCACCAGGCGGCGTAGCTGAATCGCCGTCACCTACCGGGGAGGATGAATTGAAGGAATGGCTGATCTCAGGCATACCCGCCTGGATACAAGCACTCGTACCTGTTTTTGCCGGAGTAGGTTCTGCCGTTATCTGGCTGAGGAAGCGCCGCACGATCAAGACGGATGCTAAAGACACCCACGAGATCGCCGCAAAAGCCGATACCACGTTAGCGGCTAACGATATCCGTGACGGTGACGCGGCGGATACCAGGGCTACAGAAGACCTAAGTATCCACGCCATCGACGAGACCGCCAGCCCCAGGATTGACATTCGAGCCACCCAAGAAGGCGGTGCGCTATTTGTTTTACGGAACCATGCATCCGAAGCGTGCGTAGTGGAAGCCGTCACCTTCGCTAACCCCGACCTACTTTTAGGTGTCGAACCTGACCTCCCCGTCCCTCTCGCCCCTAGCGCTTCGCTTCGCGTGTATTTGGCGGGGGCCTGGGGGTTCCCCAGAGATGAAGTGAGGCTGCGTGTACGAGGGGTGTCATCTCCTGTCGTAGTGCCGCTAAAGTGACTAGATCCTCGCACTCTGTAGATAAAGCGTTCACCATCGAAGATACGCATCACTCCACCTCGCCCTCAGAAGCCGCGAGCGCTCGTTCAGCTCTTGCGATAAGTTCGGAGGCTTGGATATTGAGGGCGTTAGCAATCGCAATGAATTCATCTAGCGATAGCGATCGACTGTGGTGGTTGATTTTTCGGAGTATGGAGTCGTAGGAGATTCCGCTTGCCTTCGAAAGATCACGGAGTGAGAGTTTTCGTCTTCCGAGTTCTGCGCGAATTTCTTCACTTATGCCAAATGGAATATTCGTCATGAGCATTAAGTTATGCCACTTGGTATAGCTTGTCAAGCTCTATTGCCTCTTTGCATACCAACTGGCATACTTTCTGCATGAGCCAGTCAGAAGATCTCGCGCAGAAGATCGCGGAAGTCGTAGAGGAACTCGCCTCTGAACGCGGCTTGAGCCAGAATGCTCTCGCGAAGAAAAGCGGCGTGTCGCAGGGGCAGATCTCACGTATTTTTACTGGCAAGAGGGATGTCAGCCTCAGCCAGCTATTTTCAATTGCTCATGCGCTAGGAAAGAGCGCGAGCGGACTGTTTGCGGAGGCTGAGGCTCGTCTCGCCGAGGCCGAGGCGCGCGCAGCTGCCGTCTCAGATGTGAGCGTCCCTTTGCCTGACGATTGGGAGGTCTCTCTCGCAGCGCGTCGCGTGGATGATTCTCCAGAGGCACGAGAAGACGCTTTTCTTAACAGTCTTGGCGAGGAGACTCAGGAGCAGGCGTGACGTGTGGGTGACACCACGTTTGTTGTTCAGGAATCTTTCCGGAAACGACCTTGCCTGAGCTTATCCTCAATGCGTGCTGAAACGATCCAATGAAGAGGAGTGGAGGAACGCGCTTGAGGCGGGCGCGAAGAATCTACAAGGCCCCGTAGATCCCTACCTGCTCGCCGAGACTATAGGGACCCCCGTGTCCTATACAAGAGACCTTACTGGAGCACTGGGAGCGACTGACGGTAGACATATCTGGATCAGAGCCGGATTACGGCCCTCTGTTGAAAGATCGACGCTCGCTCACGAGCTGGCCCACATTCTGCTCGGACACACGTCCTGCCAAGACGCACGTGGAGAGCTGCGCGCTAACCGGCTCGCTGCGCGCCTACTTCTTGATCTCGACACTGTCAGCCGCGAGCGCGGGCGCTGCTCATCTTTGAGCGAGCTGGCTGACGCCTTGGGCACAGATGCCGATCTTGCGTCATGGGGTCTTGAAGCCTGTGATCACACCCCCTAAGATGTGGCACACATCACATGATTTAGACACGAAAAGACTTGACCATACACCGCTAACGGCGTATTCTATTTCTTGTCGACAGGGAATGACCCCTTCGATAACCAATCGGTTGGGAGAAACCCCCGATAAACCTGAAAAGGAGAAAAACGAAATGTCGAACTTCAACTGGACTGAAGCCCCCGCCTGGATGCCCGAAGCAGTCCTCTACACCGACCTCAGCACCGACGAGGATCGCGTGGAAATCGGCTTCTACATCGACTCCGCAGACGGCGAGATCAACCCTTCTTTCTCGATCAACGAAAACGGGAACTGGTTCTCCACCGACTCGACAGAAGACTGGTCGAAGGTTGAAAAGTACATCCCGCGCTCGGAATGGCCTGAGCCGATGTTCGTCGGCCAGCGCGGCCCCAAGACCCGCACCCCTGATCAGGCGATCAGCGAGGCTGTCGAGACTTTCAAGAAGCGGTTCGCCGAATACCTCGAAGAGGACTGACCGCAAAGGAACCACAGTAGAGGCCCTCCCCCTTACCGGGAGGGCCTCGCCCTTGAAAGGAGCAGCATTGCTAAACCCACTGACCCCCGCGGGGATCCGCACACGACGTGAAGGCCTCGGATTGTCTCGGCGCGAGCTCGCAGAAATCCTCGACGTCGCCGAAGCCTCAATCCGATCATGGGAGACCGGAAAAACCGAACCTTTCGATCCGATCACCACGCATATGGCTATCGGAGGATTGGAAGACGATTTCCTCAATCTCATCGACGATTTGACTGAGCCGATGGACGGAGACAAGCCAGAGACGGGAGAACCGCTGCAGCTGCGCTCCTATCTACGACAGGACGATTACGAGACGCTCGAGCCGTACTGGAGCAAGCTGCTCCCGCTTTCTACCTACCGGATGGCCGTCGCCCAGGCCGCGCTGATCCTGCAGGCGTCGGACATTCCGACGTACATCGTCGGCGTCGACGACTAGGAGACGTCATGACCACCATGTACATGGGGATGAATTCGATCGCAGCCTACACCGGGCTGTCGGTGAATACTCTGAAAAGCTACCTGCGGAAAGACCTCCTGCCCGCTCCGGATGCAGTGATCGAGTCCCCTAGCGGGAAAATCCGCGGATGGACGCGAGAGACGATCGACGAATGGTTGGCGTCGCGCCCCGGGCGCGGAAACCGCACGCGCTCACGCGGGAAGTCTCCCCGCGAGTGACAATCTAGAGACGGTCCCGGACAGTCGAGACGCTGACCGGGACTTCTTTTACAGCTCGACTGGGAGGCTGTCGGCGAGGCGCCTCGCTCTATCTTCCGCGGCATGCTGATACCTCATCGCCACCTCGACGTCGCTGTGCCCGCCGCGCTCCATAATCTCGGCGAGAGTCGCCCCCTGCTGAGCGTAGAGCGTGAGTCCCGTGTGTCGCAGGTCGTGGAATCGGAAAGCGGGCAAGCCCACAGTTTCGCGTGCGCGATGCCAGACGAGATTATGATTCGTTTGCGACAGAGGCTTTCCCGGATCGTAGGGAGAGGGGAAGACAGGTGCCGACGCTTTCTTCCCCACGTACATATCGAGATGCTCGCGGATCGCTGGGATCAAAGCGTGAGGCAGTGCGACCATGCGTACCTGTCCATTCTTTGGGGACGTGTATCCTGGAGGAGTTGTCTTCTGATTCCACTGTCTTGCCACGCGAAGGCGCGGGTTCTTCCCCCCGAGATCAAGAAAGTCCCCCCGCTGGAGGCCAAGAGTCTCCCCCTGTCGCAACGAACACCAAGCAGCGAGGAGCACTGAAAGCTTCAGCTGCACTGGCATCGCGTCAGCCAGGGCAGCGACCTGCTGCGGAGACGCAATCTGACCTACCCCCAGAGCCGGAGCCTTCGGCTTAGACTGCTTTAGCTTCACAGGAGACACCGAAATGATCTCACGCTCGATCGCAAGATTAGACAGGCGCCGCAGGCTCGCAATGATCTTCGCCCTAACCGCGGGCGTTCGCGCCTTATCTGCGAGCGCCTGCACGTCTTGAGGAGTAAGCTCGCGGACGCGACGCAAACCAAGCGCAGGGAGGACATGAAGATCGAGGACGCACTTGTATTCCCGTAGCGTCGACTGCTTCCTCATCCCAGACTCGACCTGCTCGGCTAGATCCCTCATCCACTCATCGGCGAGCTGAGAGACAGTGATCAGGTCCTTGCCGGTCTCGACGGCCTGCAGCTTCGCATCAGCCCTACGCTGAGAAGGAGGGATAAAGATTCCTCGAGCGATATCGGCCCTCGCGATCGTCACAGCAGCCTTCGCATCCGTCAAAGTATCAAAGCGGCCTAGACGATATCTTTTCCCGTTTACATAGACCGTGACTCTATATTTCGAGCGCGCAGGATCCCATTCGATTCCTGCGGGTAGTTTTTTCGCCATCGGGTCTCCTCGGGTGGGGGCGCCACTGGGGGCGTTGGTGGGGGCGTATTGGGGGCTTTTTCGTGCTCACTTATGCTAACTCCTGCTCACTCCTGCACTCAACAGCAATCCCACCAAACCGTTGGAAACAAAGGAAAAGCCCCGGAACTTCGTTGAAGTTCCGGGGCTACTCGTGGAGATGGGGGGAATTGACACCTAGCGTTGATATTCCGCCCTTTTGGCTAAACGATACCGGCATGGTACCGCTATGGTACCGTTTTGGTCACAAAAACCGAGATTAGCATTATCAGACCGCGAGCGCGGCTAGCTCTTTTCATGTGGCCTAGATCACATGATATAGGTTATAACCTATATTGACACTACACCGCTAAGTGTGTATTATTAATTACGTCGATAGGGAACAAACCCTCGACGAACCGAAAGGACTAGAACAATGTCGAACATCAACTGGGAAAAGGCCCACTACCTCTACAGTGACTGCGACCTCATCGCGGATCTGGGCACCGAGGACGAAACGATCCGGGCCATGTTCGGAGCAGAAGTATTCGACGGAGAAATCGAGGCCGAGTTCGTGATCCAGATCGGGAGCGACTCCTACAGCACGAACA
>ERZ773213.268-NODE-268-length-33277-cov-6.579857_pt1 | contig 33277 bp, 45 predicted proteins | sample MGYA00580996_ERZ773213 | MGnify/ENA primary metagenome ERZ773213 (study PRJEB29015, sample SAMEA2738152) | human oral metagenome | biome: human oral; feature: human-associated habitat; material: saliva | place: China | collected 2197 ...
TGAAAAAAATGATGATGAAATTAAAAGAAGCAAAGGTAAAAGCTTTTACTCTGATTGAAATGAGGGATAGTAAAACTCTCTCTATATCCTCCACTTGATGACAATGCTCTCAGCTGTGACTTGTACTTTCTTGATTAAGGCTCTGACTATGGCTTTTTGGGACTCATAGTCCATTTTGGAGATGTCTCCCTTGCTCAGTTCATGCTTGATTGTATTCTTAGCCTCATCTTGTTTAAGAGCTGGGTCATTCTCTAGCTCTTTTTCTAGCAAGGCTCTCATGCTTTGAAATTCACTTGACTTGCTCTGTAATTCCTCTAGGGTAATTCTGTCATCTATGTAGAGGTCATTGAGCCTGCTCAGTTTCTTAGATAGCTCTCTAATTTGTTTCTGATAGCTTTCACGGTCTATGGCCTCTTTGTGATTGTCTGAGAAGATTGTCTCTAAGTATTCAGAGTCGTGCTGCAGTTTATTAACCTCTTGCAAGACAAAGGCCTCAAGCTCATCCTTTAGATAGAAACCTGAGTCACACTTTTTGTTATCATTGTAGGTAGTGACTCCTCTCATTTTTCTAGGGTGCCTTTGATGACACTCATATTTTACAAGCCTAGTCCCATCTTTACGATACATCCCCATTAGTATTTTCAGAGGCGCTAGACAGTAGCCACACTGAGCGATACCTGAGAGCATGTACTTAGCCTGGAATGGCCTAGGGTTAACATTCTCAGCTGCAGTCCTTTGCCTGATTTTGAGTTCTTCCTGAGTCTTGTCAAAATCCTCTTTAGAGATAATAGGCTCATGATTGCCTTTGTATATTTCTCCCATGAATTGGTTATATCCACAGTAGACAGGATTGTCTAGGATTTTTCTGACCGCTCTGTAGTTCCAGGGCTTTTCTTTTGGAAATTTCTCATTAAGGTCATCTCTAAGCTTAGTGATAGACCTACCTGAGAGATAGCTCTCAAAGATGAATTTGATAGCTAGTGACTGGACTGGGTTGATAGTCATGGAGCCTGTCTCTTTGTGGTAATCGTAACCATAGGATGTCTTAGTCCACATCATGGATTTTCCAGCCTTTGCACGCCCTAGCTTGCCTAGTTGCATACGTTCCTTGATTTGTTCCCTCTCTAACTGAGCAAAGACACTTAAAAGCCCTATCATAGCTTTTCCAAAAGGAGTGGAGGTGTCAAAATTCTCTTGCAAGCTCAGAAATTCAATCCCATTCTTGATGAATACATCCTCAATCAAGAATAGTGTATCTTTCTGACTACGGCTGAGGCGGTCTAGTTTGTAGACTAGGACTGTATCAAATTTCTTTTTGTCAGCGTCTTTTATGAGCCTCTCTAGTGCAGGCCTATCAGTATTAGAGCCTGAAAATCCTCCATCAGTGTATACTTTGTAGACACTCCAGTCTTTGATTTTACAATAAGACTCTAGTTTGTCTATCTGCTCCTCAATAGAGTAGCCCTCCTCAGCCTGTGAGGTAGTGGATACCCTGACATAAATAGCCACCTTGTTTATTGATTTCATTGATTTTGTACCCTCATTTTGATAAAATAGGTACAAGAAAAGACATCATGAGAGGGTATCTCCATGACAATCTTTTCCTGTCACATGCCTCATGCTCAGAGCTGCCAAACTTTGTGAGCGTGAGGTCTTTTTTTATTAGTTTAGATTAGAAACAGCGCTGTCTGCCTCTTCCTGAGTAAATTTCTCATATTTTACAAGTTGGTCACGGATGGCCTCTGGAGACATTGCCATAGTTTCCTGATATTGCTTAGCTTTTTCAAGAGCTTGTTTGTTGTAGTCAATATCAGAGTTATCTACAGCATAGTCCGCAGCCTCTTGAGAGTATTTATCATATCCTACTAATTGAGAACGTATCGCCTCTTTAGACATGTGTAAAGTTTCAGCATACTGCTTAGCTTTAGTCACAGCTGTTTTATACTCAGTAGGTACTTTTTTCTCAGTTGACTGCTCAGTTTTAACCTCTGATGTTGAGCCAGCCTCGGAAGATGAGCTCTTGCCTTGAGAACATGCCACAAGGGCGATAACAGAAAGGCTTAACAAGCCTAAAGACAATAATTTTTTCATGAAATTACCTCCCAGCTTTTAATGTGGTTCAGTGATTGCACATATTTTTTAACCTTTATAAATTTCTACAACCTCTCCAATAGTACGGATGTCATCGTTTTCTGTAAGAGGTATCTCCTCATAGCTATTATTGAGACTTTGTAGATACCATGCTCCATTGTAGTCTCTCTTGAGTTTTTTGACAAAGTTCTTGCCATTTACTTGAAAAATGCCAATAGAGTTGACCTCAACCTGACTAGTGACCTTGATAAAAAGTAGGTCATTATCATCTATAAGAGGCTCCATGCTATCGCCTGCTACCTTAGCGATAGTGTCATAACTATCAGGCACATCATCAGCTCTGAGTTTAACTTCCATGTGTAGGTTGTCCTCTTGAAATGCTCCATGGCCTGCAGCTACTAAGCCCTCAACATAGGCTGTGACAAAATCATCCTGAGACTTTTCAAAAATGGATAGAGTAGTAGCATTTTCTTGCTCCTCAAGTTGAGTCTGAGCATAATACAAGACTTTCTCTTGTCTATCCCTTGAAAGTTTACTATATACAGGCAAGATGTCAGCTTGTTCTAAATCAATGCCGTTAAAATAATCTAGTGGCACATCAAAGAAATCAGCAAGGATTTTGACAGATGAGAGCCGTGGCTCCTCCCTGTTGTTTTCCCATTTTGAAATCCTACCCTTGTTAAAATTGATAGTGTCAGGATAGTTCCTGTTAAGTGTATCAGCTAAGTCCTCAAGAGTTAGATTGTGGCTCTTTCTGAGCTCTTTAATTCTGTTTCCTATCATAGTTGTTGCTCCTTTTCTATAGATATAATACCACATTTGTTGCGAAAACACAAATTTTTTTAAAAAAAATAAAAAAAGTTGTTGACAACAGAAAATAAAAGAGTATAATAGACTTATAAACAAGTTGCGAAAACGCAACTAAAAAGAAAGGAGAGGTCTATGGCAGGTGCATTGGAACTAGATAAGCCATACCATAATTTAAAAGGTATCATCGTTTCAAAAGGATTGAAACAGAATGATATTGCTGAAAAGTTGGGGATGTCTAAGTCTACTCTGAGTGTAAAGCTTAACCGATATAAAGGGCGAGATTTTACATTCTCAGAGGCAAGCAAGCTGGCAGAGTTGCTAGGCGTCAAAATGGAGGATTTCTAGCAATATTTTTTTACTCAAAAAGTTGCGAAAACAACAACAAAGAAAGGAGCACAGATGAACGAACTCATAAACGTAACACTTAATGACAACCATGAGCCAGTGGTGTCAGGTAGACAGCTACATGAGGCTCTAGGAGTCAACTCAAACTACACTACATGGTTTGACCGTATGACTGATTATGGATTTACAGAAAATCATGACTATGTTTTGCTTTCCAATTTTGGAAACCAAACAGGGCGAGGGGGTCATAACAGAGTAGACCACATCATCAAGCTAGACATGGCCAAAGAGATTGCCATGATACAGCGAACAGAACGAGGCAAGCAAGTCAGACAATACTTTATACAAGTAGAGAAAGATTTCAATAGCCCTGAAAAGATAATGGCAAGAGCCCTACTCATGGCTGACAAGAAAGTCCATCAGCTAGAGGCTAAAATTGAGGCTGACCGTCCTAAAGTACTCTTTGCTGAGGCAGTGAGTGCAAGTCACACATCTATCCTGGTTGGAGAGCTTGCTAAGCTACTCAAGCAAAATGGGGTAGACATGGGAGCTAATCGCTTATTTAATTGGCTCAGAGCTCATGGGTATCTCATCAAGCGCAACGGGCGTGACTGGAACATGCCAACACAAAAGAGCGTAGAGATGGGGCTCATCAGAGTCAAAGAGACCAGTATCACACACGCTGACGGCCACATCACAGTTAGTAAGACACCACTTGTCACTGGTAAAGGTCAGCAGTACTTTATCAACAAGTTTCTAAATCAGGAACGTTTGACAAGCTAAAGAAAAAGCCCTCAAAAGACGGCTAATCCATTTGAGAGCTAGAAAAATACTTTATGAGGTAATTATACCATGAAATCACAAAAAAAGGAATGGAGACCACGGATAATCAATATCATGGCAGATGGCTCACAGGTTGACAATCTGTCAGGATACACAATCCCTGCTGGACATTCGTACTATGACATTATTTTAGGTGCACACAGCCAAGAATTTTAGAGAGAGGGGACATAATATGAGGTATGCAGTACATCATCAGGAACACTTACGATAACTACACATCGCTCAATAACGCTTTCACTCAAGATACTAGGCTGGAGCCAGCAACAATAGGCATATTGACGGTAATCTTAACCAATAAGCCTGACTGGGTTGTATACCCTGAGGAAATCGCTAGACGGTTAAATATCAGTAGGCGTACAGTGGACAGACATTTCAAAATACTAGAGCAGTGTGGGTACTTGCTATCTGTGAGGATTAGCCATGGTAGAGGAAATGGGACAGAATTTAGGAGATTTTTCTCAGACTGCCCCATGTCAGAGAGCTATAAAACTTACTTAAAGGAAAATCTGATAAAGGAGTTATCCACAGGAAACTAGATAGAGTAATTTTACACTTGGAAGATTTTGCCATGTTAAAAATTGCCATGTTAAAAATTGCCATGTTAAAAACTGCCGTCTAATAAATACTAACTATATAACAAGTACTAACTTAATAATAAATACTAACTTACAACAAACTACTACTAATATAAATAAATAAAAGAAAGAGATTAAAAAAACATGACTGATAAAGAACTCATCAAACAACAACAAGAAAAGATTGAACGTATCGAACAGCTACAAAAGGAATTACATAAATTATCCTTGGGTGGCTTGTTTATTGTAAATGCTTTAGGACTACATGATGAGCTAGAAATACCACTAAGAACTGTGCACGATGTCTCACATGCTATCAAGGATGTATTAGATGGAATGAGCCCTCAAGAGGCTATTGAGAAAAACATGACAGAGGAAGATGACGAGGAGTAAGCGCTATGTGGAATAAATTTAAAGAATTTCTAGGACTAGATGAAATCTTGGCAGATGAGCCAATCCAAGAGCCAAAACAAGAAAAGAGCAATCTAATTGATGTGAGAGCCTTGCAGATTGAAAATCAACTACTAAGAGAAGAAATCAAACTCAAAAACGAGCTACTAAATGAGCTATCACTGGATAACATGTCACTAGGTAGACAATGTCAAGGATACTCTGAGAAAATCTTTGAGCAGCAGAAACTAATTCAGGTCTATCAAGAGATGGCTAACTAAGGAGGCGCTCAATGGATAGAGGACTCTTTGGAACTTTTGACTATGACAGAGACTATCTACAGCCTCAAGAGCCTCAGGATGAGCTTGACCCTGCTGATTATGTATTCAGTGCTGGTCAGTGGATATATGTGGGAGATTGTTAGCTTATGGATAGAGAACACTATGAGGACAATGCCTATTGGAGACAGAGGCACTTTGAGACTTGCTGTGAGCTGGGAGCTATTATCAATGAGCAACAGGACAAGATAGTCTCACTTATGAATAAAAACAAGCGCTTAGAGCGTGAAAATTGGAACTTGAAACACAACAGAGGTAAAAGGAATGACAAACGAAATCACACAAACTAAAGGGAATTATTTAACTGACCTACAAAAGCTAGACGGGGCAACTCTCAGAGACTTTGTAGACCCAAACCATCAAGCAAGTACCCAAGAGCTACAGATGTTGATGGCGATTGTGAAAAATCGCAATCTTAACCCATTCACTAGAGAGGTCTATTTCATCAAGTACGGAAATAACCCAGCCCAGATTGTAGTTAGCAAAGACGCTTTTTTGAAAAGAGCTGAGCAAAATCCAAACTATGACGGTTTCAAGAGTGGGATTGTCTACGAGGATGAAAAAGGAGAGTTAAAAAACAAAGAGGGTATCATCCTACCAAGAGGAGGCATACTTATTGGAGGATGGTGTGAGGTTTACCGAAAAGATAGAACACGCCCAGTCTATCGTGAGGTAGAGCTATCAGCTTACAACACAGGGAAAAACTGGTGGCAAAAAGCCCCAGGGCAAATGATTGAAAAAGTAGCGATTGTGGCAGCTATCCGAGATACATTCTCTGAGGATGTAGGAGGGCTATACTCATCAGATGAAATGGAACAAGCGCAACCTATTGATGTCACGCCTCAAGAGAGCCGTGAGGATGTAGTGGCACGCAAAATGGCTCAGGTTGAGCAATTTAACAGAGAGCAAGAGGCAAGCTCTGTAGTACCTGAGATGGAGCCTGAGGCACCTCATGAACCAGTCCAAGGCGAGCTACTAGATGATAATGACCTTGATTATTAATAAAAGGGGACAACATGCAAGAATTACAGGTAAAAATCACACAGGCACAGGTTGAAATCATTGACCGTGAGAAATTTGAACAGAATATCAACGAGGTAGTGACTAAGTATCAAAACTATACGGTCACAGCCTCAACCATCAAGGATGACAAGCAAGTGCTTGCCAATCTACGCAAACTAGACAAGCAAGTCTCTGATGAGCGTATCCGTAACAAGAAAATATTGTCAGAGCCTGCTGATGAGTTTGATAAGTACATCAAGCAAGCCATCCAACCCTTAAAGGACATCATTGATAAGATTGATGTGGATGTCAAAGAATTTGAGGCTCATCAAAAGATGGTCAGACTGGATACGGTCAAGGCCTACATCTCAAATAAGTCAGCTGAGTACATGATAGACCCTAGAGTCTTTGATGAAAAAGCTACAGAATACATCAAGGCTAGTGATTTCATGGCAGATGGTATGACGCTCAAAAAAGCAACCATGAAAAGCCTTGATGACATGGTCACATTTGAATTTCAGAAACAGCAAGAGCTTGAGAAATCTAAATCAGCTATCTCAGGCCTCTGTGCTGAGTATGGAATGACTGACTCTCCATACATCAGAATGTTACGAGACTTGACCCTTGCTGAGGTCTTTGAGCAGATTAAAGCTGACTATGCTTTCCAAAAAGAAAAGCAAGAGTTGGAACGTGCAAGACAAGAACTTGAGCAAGCAAGTCAGCCAAAATCAACAGAGACCCCAAAATTTGACCCTGAGACAGGCGAAATCTTAGATGGTTGGGAATTATCCCAAAATGAGCCAAACGCTCTCAGAGAGGCTGAGAATGGCTTAAAACGATATACCCAAAAAATGACTTTAGAGGTGTATTTTGTGGATACAGCCGAAAAAGACCATTTCAAAGCTACGCTAGAACAGGCAGGATTTAAGGTCAAACATAATTACAAGGTCAGTGGCTATCAACGTATAGAGCCTTTGACTCAGGATGAGCTAAATGAGCAGAATGGGTGGTAAAAATGGAAATTAGAAAAGTATCTGACAGCATATCCATCTATTCAGACGGCAGAAGATTGCAAGTCATTCATGATTTAGGAGATGAGTTTATCCTAGATATTAGTGTAAAGGAGAGCGCAACTTACAATGTGGACAACTTTACTCAGTTTATGGACATAGAACTTGAGGCGGTATTCAAAATTTGTGGTTTTTGCTCAAAAGCTGGAGAAGGCATGCACAGGTTAAGATGGGCTATTCTACAATTTGAGGAATTTGAACGATATATCAAGACTAATCAGGATGACCTGATGGTCTGGTGGCACAACCCAGGAGGGGAATATGATTAAAACCGTGTTTCTTTCATGTGATTATCCACATCATGAGGCGATTGACGACCAAATAAATAACTGGCTTGCCAAAAATCCAGGCATTAAGTTGATTGACATCAAATTTCAATCAAATGTGTCTGCTGTCGCTGACAGTGGAGTCAGCGCTGAATATTGGCATACATCAGCATTGATTATTTATAGAGAACCTGAAAAATCAAGGTTAGGAATAGAATTTGGAGAAGAAGATGATTATTGATTTTATTAAAGAGATTGGGATGGCTATCCTATGGATGTTTTTAGGCTATATCTTGGGAGAGCGTAGCGCTAGAGGGGACAAGTCAGATGATTAACAACGTTACACTGGTTGGGAGGCTTGTAGCGCCTCCTGACCTACGAAAAACGCCTAACAATGTATCTAGCTTGCAGGGCACACTTGCAGTCAATCGCAATTTCAAGAACGAAAATGGAGACCGTGAGGCTGATTTTATCCAATTTCAAGCATGGAGAGGCACAGCTGACATCATTGCTCAATATTGTAGCAAGGGCTCACTTATTGGGCTCACAGGGCGTATTCAGACCCGTAGCTACGACAACCAACAAGGACAGCGTGTATATGTGACAGAGGTAGTAGCTGAGAGTGCCGCCCTATTAGAGAGCCGTAACAAACAGCAACAAGCTCCAGCACAGCCAAGCAACAACTACACAGGCGCTAACAACCCATTCAGTCAGTCTGACCCATTCAGTGTCTCTGATGATGGTTTGCCATTTTAGGAGTTGCTGAATGAAATTAACTCTAAACATTGAGCCTAAGCCCCAATCACGGCCAAGATTTACACGTTTTGGAAAGCCTTATGATGACCCTAAAATGAAAGCATGGCGCAACCATTGCCAGCTTTTAGTGGCTAATCAGTACATGGGGCAAGATATGCTTGAGGGAGCTTTGAGGGCACGGCTTAGATTTTATATCAAGCCTCCTCAGTACCTCTCTAAGGTCAAAAAATATCATCAAGCTCTACTAGATGAGGTTATCCCTGTAGACAAAAAGCCTGATGTGGATAACTACGAAAAAGCACTCTATGACAGCATGTCAGGGATTGTATTCAAAGATGATGGACAGATAGCTTTGCATGATGTAGGTAAGTTTTACAGCCTAAATCCAAGAAAAGAGGTAGAAATTGAGGAGATAAAATGGAATGGCTAACAGATAATATAGACCACCCTTTTATATGTATTATGTTTTTCATAGCTGGTCTTATTTTAGGCAATATAGAACCATTAAAAAAACAACCTGAAACCAATAAACAACCTATAATCATTTATAAAGTTGATAATGCTGGAACAGGAATATATGGGAAAATCAGTGATAAAGAAATCATAGAGGGACGCTATACTGTCACGGTGCCCTCTTATGGAAAATTTTTAGTGACAAAGGAACAATATGAGAGTATCAGAGTAGGTGATGACATGCCTACATATTTGAAATAAAGGAGCAAAAAATGGCAATCAATATGGAATTGTTAGTAAATAGAGTTGAGAACTGGGCGAAAGAAAGAGGGTTAGATAACTCAGATAATAGCACAGCTCAAGCATTAAAATTATTTGAGGAGGCTGGTGAATTAGCCCAGGCACATCTCAAAAATCGTGAGAACGAGGGCATGGACGCTGTTGGAGATATTCTGGTAGTATTAACTATCTATTGTCAGCAAAAAGGCTGGTCTATCTCTGATTGTTTTCAAATGGCATGGGACGAAATCAAGAACCGAAAAGGTAAAATGGTCAATGGTTCATTTGTGAAAAGTGAGGATTGGTGATGGACTACGAGCAAAGATTAAACGATAAACAAAGACAAAGATTTGCTTTTATGCTAAAGCAAAAGCGAAAAGATAATAAATTATCACAAGAAAAATTGGCAGATACTCTAGGATATAACCAGTCGGATATTTATAAATGGGAGAAATGCAAGGCAAGACCTAACTTGTATCAAGTGGAGGATGTGGCTAGTTTCTTTGAGCTACCACTAAATATCATGATAGGAGAGGAATAAGGGGTATAGAAATGAACCAACTAAAAAAAAAGATTTTATTTTAGCTATCAATAATTTAAAAATTGATATTATAAACAACTCAGATAAGCTAGACAGCTATGAGCTAGGAAATATCAAGAGCCATGCAAGGGATTTATATGAGAGTCTTGTATGGCTGCAGTGTATGGCAGAGGAGGCAGGAAAATGAGACCTAAAAAATATCCGTATCTAGGAGCTAATAAAAAGAAACCAGCTAAAGAAGATAAGCTAGAGCTTGTAGTTTTTCCTAATATTTCATTAAGAAAAGACATGCTTAAGCACGTTTTCTCAGTTGTCAAAAATCATGACAATACAACTTTCATCCATTTCAGATTTTATAAATTTTTCGGAGCGTACGAGGAGCGAAAATGTAAAATTAATCTGAAATATGAGGATACTTTAGAAATTTTGAGAGAGGCCATGTAAAGGAGTAATGAGAGTGGATAAAGCAACAGAGCTCTTAAAAGAACTGCAGCATTTAGACTTAGATATTCAGAGCCGTATAGATGAAATCAATGAGCTTGAGGCTGGTCTACTCTCAAGCCCTAAGTGGACTGATGTAAAAGTCCAAAGTGGCAAAGTCAGAAAGATTGATGATGTGTATACTCAACTAATCACAATGAAAGATGAGATAGAGAAAGACACCAAAGTCATCATAGACAGAAAGCTAGAACTAAGTAGGCTCATCAATAAGCTATCAGACCCTAAACATCGGACAATCCTGAGGATGACTTATATCAATAAGATGTATGTGGATGATGTATGTGATAAATTGGAAATCAGTAGGACTACGTTTTATACATTGAGAGGGAGGGCTGTCAGTGAATTAAACAGCTTATTAAATCGGACAAAATCGGACTGATAAGTTTAAAGATTGTTAGCACAGTTTTGTAATTCTGATAAAATGATAGTATCAAATGCTGTTGCAGATGATACTCTTTAATTATTGAGGCGAGAGCCTCTTTAAGGTAGTGATACGGTTGGCAGTCTCTTTCTCTATGTTGCTGTTGTTCCTTTGGGGGCTGTCCTTGGTTCAAGTCCAAGCACTACCATATTAAAAGCTACAAAAAAATAAAAATGTAAAGGTAACAATATACTATTGGTTCTAATTGAGGTTAGTAGCTCCTCAGATTAAGTCACTCATTGAGTGGCTTTTTTATTTTTCAAAACAAATAAACAGTAGGAGGTTTAGTCTTGGGTAGAGCAAGAGACCCCAACCGAGACAAAGCATTTGAAATCTATTCAGAGCACAATGGAAACATTGAACTGATTGAGATTGCTGAGCGTTTGGGTGTTTCAGCTGGCACTGTCCGAGGTTGGAAAAGTAAAGATAAATGGGAGCCTAAAATAAAAGGAACGCTCCAAAAGAAAAATAAGGAACGCTCCAAAAAACCAAGAGGCGCTCCCAAAGGCAGCAAAAACGCTCTAGGGCATGGCGCTCCTAAAGGGAACACCAACGCTGTCAAACACGGTTTGTTTGCTAGGTATCTTCCTCAAGAGGTATATGAGATAGCGCAAGAGCTTTCAGAAAAACAGCCTATAGACATCCTTTGGGAAAATATCACGCTGACATATGCAACTCTGCTACATGCTCAGCGTATTTTGCATGTGCAAGATATTGATGACAATACTACTCTTGTAACTAGCACAGCTAAAGGTGGTGTAGGATATGAACATCATACATCATGGGATAAGCAAAGCAGAGCCATCACAGCGATAGCAAGAGCTCAGACTGAGCTTAGAGGAATGATTAAGACTTATGACGAGCTTACACGCTCTCCACTGGTAACAGAGGAGCAACGCTTGAGGATTGATAATCTCAAGGCACAGTTAGGCTCTAATGATGAGGATGATACAGTCATCACTGGATTTACATTTGATAGGAGTGAGTACAATGGTAACACTGAACCTAGCCAAATTGATTAACCCAGTTTTTGATGAAGTCCTATTTACACCCAAAAGCCATGTAGTGCTAAAAGGTGGCCGTGCCTCTACTAAGTCATCAGTGGTCTCTATTGACCTTGTGAATGACTTTATCAATGACCCCATGGGTAATGTGGTAGTCTTACGCAAAGTAGGAAAGTACTTGAGAATGTCAGTATATGAGCAGATTAGATGGGCTATCTATGAGATGGGCTTAGCTAATCAGTTCAAGTTCGGGAAATCTCCTTTACAGATAACTCATATAAAGACAGGTACAGCTTTTTATTTCTACGGTGTAGATGACCCCATGAAACTCAAATCCCAAAAGATAGCCAAGGGCTATGTTATGGCTGTATGGTTTGAGGAGCTTGCTGAGTTTGCAGGCTGTGAGGACATTGACATAGTTGAAGACACTTTCATCCGTCAAGAGCTACCGAATGGTAAACAGGTTAAGGTCTATTTCACATACAACCCTCCACGCAATCCTTATGATTGGATTAATGAGTGGGTGGCAGAGAAAGCTAGTGACCCTACCTACATGATACATCATAGCACCTACCTTGATGACAGGCTAGGCTTTTTGTCTAGGCAGATGATTGAGAAAATCGAACGTTACAAAGAGACTGACCCTGACTATTACAGATGGATGTATCTAGGAGAGGTCATCGGTTTAGGTAATCATGTTTATAACATGAGCTATTTTAAACCACTACAGAGCCTCCCTGAGGATGATAAGCTGATAGGTATATCGTTTGCTATGGATACTGGACACCAGCAATCAGCTACAACCTGTGGAGCTTATGGACTCACTGCAAAGGGTAAGGTCATTTTATTAGACACTTTCTACTACAGTCCAGCTGGCAAGACAATCAAAAAGGCACCTAGTGAGCTATCAGTCATGATACATGACTTTATAGACAAGGTCATGAAACAGTACAGAGTGCCTAAGCTCAAGATGACTATTGATAGTGCAGAGGGAGCTTTGAGAAACCAATATTTCAGAGATTATGGAGAACGCTGGCACCCAGTGGCCAAAAAGAAAAATCAGACTATGATAGACATGGTCATCAGCTTACTAGCTGAGGGGCGTTTCTACTACCTTGACACTGAAAATAACAAGGTATTCATTGAGGAGCACAAGATGTACCGCTATGATGATAAGACCATCAATACAGATGACCCTAAAGTCATCAAGGAAGATGACCACACAGTGGACGCTTTCAAGTATTTTGTCTTAGACAACGCTAGGGAGCTGAGACTAAAAGCCTAAAGGAGCTAACAATGGGACTAGTCCAAACGATTAAAGATATTTTCAAAAGGAGTAAGTATGCGATGACAGCGCAAAATTTAACTAATATCACTGACCATCCGAAGATAGCAGTGTCATCCACAGAGTATGAGCGTATCAGAGAGAATGTCAGATATTTCTCAGGCCGTTATCCACAGGTAGAATACAGGGATAGTAACGGTGTCAAAAATAAAAGAGATTTCAATCACTTGCCTGTAGGGCGTACAGCTGCTAAGAAGATTGCAAGCCTAGTATTTAATGAACAGGCAGAAATCAAGCTAGATGATGAGCAAGCTGACAAGTTTATCAAGACTCAACTACTTAATGACAGATTTACAAAGAACTTTGAGCGCTACCTTGAGAGCTGTCTAGCTCTTGGAGGTCTTGCTATGAGGCCTTATGTGGATAATGACCGTGTCCGAGTGTCATTCATTCAAGCGCCTGTCTTTTTGCCACTGCAAAGCAACACTCAGGATGTATCAAGCGCAGCAATCGTGACCAAGACCATCAAGGCTGATGGTAACAAGCAAAGATACTACACACTGATTGAGTTTCATGAGTGGAGCAAAGATGGCTATACAATCACTAATGAGCTATACAAGTCTGATAATCAGAATATAGTAGGCTCAAGAGTGCTGTTATCAGAACTGTATGAGGATTTAGAGGAAGTGGTAGAGCTAAATGGCTTGAGCCGTCCACTATTCACTTACCTCAAGACTCCAGGAATGAATAACAAGGATATCAACAGCCCTCTAGGCTTGTCTATTTTTGATAACGCAAAGACTACAATAGACTTTCTCAATACCACTTATGATGAGTTCATGTGGGAGGTCAAGATGGGTCAGCGCAGAGTGGCAGTCCCTAGTCAGATGATTAAAACAGAATACAATCAGGATGGGGATAATGTAGTAGTCAAGCGTGAATTTGAGGCAGGCTACAATGTTTACGAGCAATTTGACTCAGGGGATATTGATAAAGGTATCGGTATCACAGACCTCACTACTCCAATCCGCTCAGATGACTACATCAAAGCAATTAACAAAGGCCTAAGCCTTTTTGAAATGCAGATAGGAGTCTCAGCTGGTATGTTTAGCTTTGATGGTAAGTCAATGAAAACAGCCACAGAGATTGTTTCTGAGAATAGTGACACTTATCAGATGAGAAACAGTATTGTCTCACTGGTTGAGCAATCACTAAAAGAGCTCATCATCTCAATGCTAGAGCTTGCCAAGGCCTATAAGCTTTACTCAGGGAATATCCCTGAAATGGACAAAATCAGCGTCAATCTTGATGATGGTGTCTTTACTGACAGAAATGCTGAGCTTGACTATTGGATTAAAGTAGTTAATGCTGGTTTTGGTACGGATGTCATGGCTATTGAGAAAGTCCTTAACGTGACACCTGAAAAAGCCAAAAAGATTAAGGCTGAGATTGATAGCAATGCCATTGATGATGTGAATGATGAGCGTAGCCCTGAGGATGTAGGAGTCTATGGAGAGTGATTAGATGGCTGATGTTAAGAAGAAACCAATCAAGCTAAACGATGAGCAGTTAATGCTTGACGCAAGCAATGTGGCTGACATCTATCATCAGCTAACACTTGACTTATTTGACCAAGTGATAGATAGGCTCAAAGAGCGTGGCTCTGCGAGTTTAGAAGAAAATCCGTACTTATGGCAACTTGAGAAAATGAATGAGATGGGACTCCTCAATGAGGATAATGTCAGTCTTATTTCAGAGCGCTCAGGGATTGCTGAGGAACAGCTCAGGTATGTCATTCAAAACGAAGGCTACAAGGTCTATAAAGACACTAAAGAGCAGTTACTTGAGTCTATGGGTGGAGAATTCACTCATAACTCACTCATTCAGACCAATTTAGCTGCTTATGTCAACCAAACCATGGGAGATATAGACAACCTCATCAATACCACTCTACCAATGAGTGTGAGAAAGGTATATCAGTCTATTGTCCAGGAAAGCGTGGCTAAGGTTGTCACAGGGCTCACTACATCAGACAAAGCTATCTCTGATACAGTCATGAAATGGGCTGACAAGGGCTTTTATGGCTTTACTGACAGCCAAGGTAAGCACTGGAAAGCTGACACTTATGCTAGACAGGTCATCAAGTCAACGGCTTGGAGGGTCTATCGTGAGGCTAGGACAGCTCCAGCTGAGGAAATGGGGATAGATACCTTTTACTATCACAAAAAGGCCACAGCAAGAGAGATGTGTGCTCCTTTACAACATCAGATAGTAACCACTGGAGTTGCTAGGACTGAGGCTGGAGAGCGTATCCTTGCTTTAGCTGACTATGGCTACGGTCATCCTGCTGGATGTCAGGGTATTAATTGCACTCATGAGATGACACCATACATCCCAGGGGTCAATTACAAGCCTGACTTGCCTGATTATTTGAAAGACTTAACACCTGAGGAGGCTATAGAAAATGCAAACATACAGGCTAAGCAGAGAGCCCTAGAGAGGTCTATCAGGAAGTCTAAGGAGTTTCTCCATGTAGCTGAAAAGCTAGGAGATAGTGAGCTGATAAGCAAGTATAAGAGCAAGGTTAGGATGAAACAGGGAGCCATGAGGAGCTACCTGAGAAAACATCCTTATCTACACAGAGACTATGCTAGAGAGAAATACTATGATGACCCATTTACTCAAGCTAAAAAAGAGGTTAAGCTTAGAGAAGAACAAAAGAAAGCTAGAGAGCTTGCTACTAAGCGTACAGAACTTGAAAAAGCTGTGAAAAGTGGTAAAATAGTAAGTATATCAGGTGTTACAGTAGGGCATACGCCTCCACGAAAGACTGGAGAGCCAAACAGTGTAGTCCAACACAACGCAACCAATGGAGATGTACTTGGTAGAACCTACTACGATGATAGGGGCTACAAAGTAAAAGACATACATTTCACTAATCATAAACAACCTGATAAACATCCTTACGGTAAAAAAGGTGAGCATGTCCATGACTATGTGTTTGATAATGACGGCAAGTTTGTCAGCAGAACAACTAGAGAACTAACAAACAATGAAAGAGAGGAGAACCTAGATATATTATGGCGATACTAGAAGATTTACAAGCATTATATGATAACGGATGGGACGCCTCTTTTGTCTACAAAGGACAAGATTGTGCTATCCTACCCAATTCTGTAACGGATATTCAGGTCTCTATAGGGGCTAAAACATATGTAGTGTCCTCTCTTGATGACTTAGTAAACTTAGATATTGACGGTCAAAAATTGTCACAAATAATGTCTAAAACAAAAGTACAATACTACTAGCGCTCGGTTTTATCTAGGCGCTTTTTTAATACAATAAACCACAATAAACCTATGGAAACCCATCAGGTTTTTTATTTTGCCCTATGGCATGGCGTAAAACTGTCTTAATTGCCCTATGTGGCGTAAAAAGGAGGATTAAGACATGAGTCTTAAACGTGAAATGTTAGTTGAGGCAGGTATCGAAGATAAGGCAGTGATTGACAATATCATGCAAGCGTACGGTGCAGGAATTGAAAACGCAAAATCACAGGCTAAGTCTGAGTTACAAGCTGAAAACGAAACATTAAAGCAACAACTTGAGCAGCAGACTCAAGCTATCAAAGACTTACAAGCCAAAGAGGGTGCTAGTGAGGAGAGCAAGCAACAGCTTGAGCAACTCAAGGCACAATTTGAGCAGTATAAGCTAGATAGTGAGGCAAACCTTGCTCACGTTAACAAAACCAATGCTATTGCACTTGCTTTGAAAGATGTAGGAGCATACAACTCTGACGATTTGATGAAATTCATCAACCTAGACAGTATTGAGCTAGGAGAAGATGGCAAGCCTCAGCTTGAGGATACAATCAACTCACTCAGAGAGTCAAGCCCTTACCTTTTCCAAACGGTACAAGAGCAACCTAACCCTAATATCTCTGTCCCAGGCAATCCATCAGCAAGCAATGCAGATGACGGCTTGAGCGCAGAGGACAAAGCCCTTTTTGCAGGCTTTGACAGCGTATAATACTAAAAGAAAAGAGGAAATATATAAATGACAGTAAACTACGCAGAAAAATTCAGTCAGAAAGTAGATGAGCGTTTTACAAGAGAGGCTCTCACTACTAACATTGTTAACCAAGATTTTGATTTTATTGACGCTGAGACAGTTAAAGTCTACACAGTAGCTACATCAGGAATGAACGACTACAAGACTACTGGTCAAAATCGTTACGGTACAGCTGATGAGCTTGGAAATAGCGTGCAAACTTTGACGCTTTCTCAAGACCGCTCTTTCACATTCACGATTGACAAGAAATCTGAGCAAGGCTCAAACGGTGTCATGGAGGCAGGTAAGTCTCTAGCTCGTCAAATTTCAGAGGTAGTCATCCCTGAGGTTGATAAGTACCGTCTTTCAAAAATTGTAGCAGGTGCTGACGCTACTCATGTTGGTACAGGTGCAGTGACTAAGGCTAATGCTTATGAGCTTGTCCTTGAGGGTCAGTCAAAACTTGCAGACGCTCTAGTCCCTGTGGCTGGCCGTATCTTGCATGTGTCTCCTAAGTTCTACAAGTTGATTAAACTTGATGACACTTTTGTTAAAAACTCTGACCTTGGTCAAGAAATCACTATCAAAGGCCAAGTAGGTATGATTGATGGCATGCCAGTAGTGCTCACACCTACTACTTACATGCCTACAGGTGTTGAGTTTATCATCGCTCACTCAGCAGCTACTACATCTCCAGTAAAATTGGAAGATTACAAAATCCACGACAACCCACCAGGAATTAACGGTAAACTTGTTGAGGGGCGTATCCGCTATGACGCTTTCGTCTTGGACGCTAAGAAAAAAGCTATTTATGTTCACAAAACAGCCTAAGGAGGTAGCTAATGGCTAAAGATAATACAACAGAGGAAGTAGTAGAGGTTACTAAAGAGGTCACTCTGATTAAGGATGAACTTGAGTACACTCTCACTGACCCTGTAATGATTGCAGCCTTTGAAAAATCAGGCTTTGAGGTAAAGGAGTAGCTAAATGAGTAAATTTAAAGCTACAGCCAATGTGGTCTTTAATATCAATGGTTATGAGAGAGCCTTTGATAAGGACACAGAGTACATCATGGACAAGGATGTAGTCACTGAGCTCAATGCCAAAGGTGTTATCACACACCCTGAGCTTAGTCCATTCTTTGTACCAGTTGAAATTGAAGAAACTGAGGCGGATGATTAAGACCGCCTCTTAAAATGGAGGAGGTGGTCACTATCGCTTATTTGACACAAGATGAGTTTAATGAGTTAGGTTTTGATGAGGTCTGTGACTTTGAAAAATTATTGGCAAGGGCAGAGGTAGCTATCAGTCTCTTTCTTGACGGCTTTTATGGTACTAAGGATTTTGAGACTGATTTTGAGACTAGAAAGAAAGCTGTCAAACTTGCTACAGCTTACCAAGTGGCTTATTTAGACGCTAGTGGTATTGCTACAGCTGATGACAGACAATCAGTCTCAACAGTGATATTAGGTAGGACTCATGTGAGCTATCATAACGGCTCTGGCAGGCCATTTGAAAGTGATAGGTATAATCTATCACTTGACGCCCTAAACATCCTGAAATCCGCTGGTTTTGGGTTCAGAGGGGTAGGCTATGATAGATAAACGGCTATTAGTTGACGCTGTGACTATTCAAAAAGCTACAGGCGAAAAAGACGGATGGGGAAAAGTAATATTAGAGAGCCCAGTGACCCTCAAACCTGTCAGATTTGATAGACAGTATCAAGTGCAAGGCACAAAAAACAACCGTACAGAGTCTAAACCTAGCATATTATTTGTGTATCCTAAACATTGTCCAGTCACTTTAGATGACACTTTTATCAATGCTGTCATCAAAGATGGTCAGCGTGAGTACAGAGTGACATCAATCACACCTGTCAGTTATCCACATAACAGCAAAGTATTTTGCTATGAGCTGGAGTGTATCTGATGGGGACTAGCGTATCTGTAAAAGTTGACCTAAAAGGCATAGAGAGGAAAGTATCCCCACAGGCACTAGCCAAGGGCAAGTTAGCTATTGCTAATCAAATGTTGACTGACTTTACACCCTTTGTCCCACGAAAGAGTGGAGACCTAAGTGGTAGCGGTCAGGCTACTAAGGATGGGGTACGATACCCTGGCCCTTATGCAAGAGCTCAGTTTTATGGCTCCAGCTACAACAAAGCTAGAACATTTGTATTTTCAAAATATACCACACCAGGAACTGGTAAACGCTGGGACTTGAAAGCTGAGGCTCTACATGCTAGTAAGTGGGCTAAAGTCGGACTAAGAGCAATGGGAGTAAAAACATGAATAATAACGATTTTTCAGAGGTTTTAAGAGATTTCATCAATACACTAAACCTCTCTCTGAAATGTAGACTTGACTACTTGTCAGAGAAAGAGGATTTAGTCCTATATCCTTTGCCAGGTGGGAGGATTTTAAAAGAGTACATGAACGGTAAGCAAGACATCAGTCTTGTTTTTGAGGTGGCTATCAAGACACTAGACCATCAAAAAACAAGCTCTATTTTGTGGGCTATCAATCATGCTCTTGCTGATTTCAACCTAGACCTACCTAGCAAAAATAACTCATATCAATTCAGAGGCCTTGAGGTGTCTCAGCCATTCCTTAATGACCGAGATGAGCAAGGCTTTTATATTTATATGCTGGATGTTACAGCACAATTAGAAACAAATGGAGGAAATTAAATGCCAAAAATGAAGAACGCCAAGCGCAAACATTATATCGCGCCTTGGTCATCAGCTACACCTACAACAGAGCCAGGGACTGACGCTTGGAAATGGCTTGCAGATGGAGTGACAACCGCTGAGGTTGAAAACGATGAGGAAACAGATGACATTGCTTACTACAATGGCGATGGAACAAAGAAAACTGTGGTAACATCTGTCAAGAAAGGCTACAGCTTTGAGGGAGACTACATCAAAGAGGATGAGGCTCAGGCTATCATTGCAGCTATGGAATTTAAGACAGGCGATGACCGCAATGTCTGGTTCAAAGTAGTAGAGTCTGATGGTAAGACTCAATATGTCGGAGTAGCTACAGCCTCAGGTATCAAAATTGGGGGCGGAGAGGCCTCTGAGTATGAGAGCTTTGAGGTAACTATCAGCTGGAATACAGCACCTAAGCAATCCGCTGTAGTCGGTGGATAATGTGAAGTGAGGGGAGTGTCAACCGCTCCCCTTTTTATTTTTGTTTAAAAAAATTAGTAGGAGAAATCAAAAATGGTAGTAATCAAAAAACGTGACAATGTCATCCCTGTAGATTTTGGAGAGTTCAAGCTTGAATTTGTGGCCAATGACGAAAACATCCACAAAATGGAAAAAGTAGGCAAAAAACTCAAAAAAGATGGCGAAAAACTAGCCAAGACAGAGGATGATAAGGCATTTGATACTCTCAAGGGTCTTGTAAAAGACTCATGGTCAGAGTTATTTGATAAAGAGGCGTTTGACAAGGTCTACTCATTCTCTAATGAGTCTACAGTGGACACAATGGCCTACTTACTTGAGGCTATCACTGGAGTCATCTCAGAATGGGAGAAACGTAACAACACAGACGCTCTCAAGAAATATCTAGGAGACTAATATGCTAGATTTATCAAGGAAATTGACTGATGAGTTAGTCCTTGATGAGGATGTGTACCCCATGAATATCTCATTCAATAGAGTCTTGAAAGTCATTGAGCTTATTAATGATGACGATGTTGAGGAAATCTATAAGCCCTATCTTGCTATACAGATATTTACTGATGTAGATTTCACACAGGCGCTAACACCTGAGCAAGCCACGGCAATCTTTAAGATGATATTTGAGGAACACATCAGGGTCATACCAGCCAAAGACACGGCACCAGTGCTAGACCTAGCAGGCAATCCTATCAAGAGCAAAATTCGCTCTAAGAGTCAATCAGAGAGTACTGAAAGGCTCTTTAGTCTAAAGTATGACGCTGAGTATATTTACTCATCATTCTTTCAGGCTTACGGCATTGACCTCATAGACGCTCAAAACAGCCTACACTGGAAGAAATTCAACGCCCTCCTTAATGGGCTCCCTAGTGATACAAAATTCTCTGAGGTGCTCAAAATCCGCTCTTATAAACCTCAAAAAGGGGACAGTAAGCAGTACAAGGAAAGTATGAGGAAGTTAAAAAAAGAGTATGCCCTGCCTAAAGATTTTGACTACTAACAGAAAGGAGGTACACAATGGCAGATGGTTCAGTAACCATCAAGGTTGACATGGATGGCTCTAATGCTCAATCAGGTATTAGTAAGCTAAAATCTATGTTTGGCAGCCTTGAGAGTACAGGGCAAAAAGTAGGCTCTGTGTTCAAGTCTGTGCTGGGAGCTAATTTGATTGGCTCAGCTTTATCAAGTGGTGTCGGTGTAATCACTAGTGGTATCCGTGACATGGCCTCAGAATTGAACAGCTCACAAAAAGCCTGGAAAACATTTGAGGGAAACCTCCAAGCCTTTGGGCGCTCAAGTGATGAAATCAAGAAAGCAAAGGATGAAATGCAAGACTTTGCAACAAAGACCATCTACTCAGCCTCTGACATGGCTAGTACCTACTCACAGCTTGACGCTGTTGGTACAAAAAATGTAGGCAGTCTAGTTAAGGCCTTTGGTGGACTTGCAGCCTCTGCTGAAAACCCAGCTCAAGCCATGAAATCACTGTCAACTCAGGCAACACAGATGGCAAGTAAGCCTAAAATCGCCTGGATGGACTTTAAGATTATGATGGAGCAAGCTCCAGCTGGTATGGCTGCAGTCGCAAAAGAGATGGGAATGTCTACGGCTGAGCTTGTAAAAGCTGTCCAGGATGGGAAAGTTAAGACTGAGGATTTCTTTGACGCTATGAACAAAGCAGGCAACTCAGACGCTTTCCAGAAAATGGCCACAGAATTTAAAACGGTTGACCAAGCCATAGACGGTGCCAAGGAAAGCCTCTCTAATAAACTCATGCCAGCCTTTGAGAAACTTAACAAGTTTGGTATCAAGGCAGTCAATGCGATTTCAGACGCTTTAGACAAAATCAATTTTGACAAGATTGCTGAAAAACTAGGAGCTTTCCTAGAGGGTATTGATATAGACAGTATCATCTCAACCGTGACAGGGGCTTTTGCTAACATTGGGAGCATTATTGGCTCAGTAAATACAGTCATCCAAGATTTAGTCTCAGGAGCACAGACGGCTTTTGAGGCTTTCAAAAACACTGGAGCACTTAACAACGCTGGTAAAGCGCTCAAAGACTTGTCAGAGGCAGCACTTGACCTAGCAAGTAAATTAGTAAACGCTATCCCGTGGGAAACCATCGGAGAGGCTGCAGGGCATGTAGTAAATGCTATTTCATCAATCGTGTCATGGATAGCAAAATTATCTAAATCAATGAGCCCTGAAGCGTGGAAAACAGTCATCATCACTATTGGGACTGTGTTAGCCACGTTTAAAACATTAAGCTTTTTAGAAAGTTTCAATCCCTTTGGATTGTTTGCTCAAAAAGCAACAGAGGGAGTTGATGAGGTAGTAAAAGGTGCTACTAAATCTAAAAGCTTGATTACAAAAATTTCCAACGGAATAGGGACTATTATCAAGTCTCTAGGTCAAGGTATCTCTACAGCTGCAAAGGGTTTAGGTTCAGGATTGTCTACAGCTTTTAAAGGTTTAGGCCAAGGTATTTCTACAGCTGCTCAAGGAATTGGGAAAGGTATCTCTATTATTGCTCAAGGTTTAGCAAAGGCTGCAACAATGGCAAGCCCTGCTCAATGGTTGTCAATGGGTGCAGCGCTACTCATGGTAGGAGCTGGGGTGGCTCTAGTAGCTGGAGGATTTTACATCTTAGCTCAGGCCGCAATACAGCTAGGAAGTGCTGGGACAGGTGCTCAGATAGCTATGGTGGCTCTAGTTGTAGGGATTGCCGCTCTAGCTGGTATTTTTGCCTTACTAGCACCAGCTTTGACAGCTGGAGCTGTGGGACTCTTAGCTTTTGGAGCTACAGTATTATTGATTGGAGCAGGTGTCGCAGTTGCTGCACTAGCAATATCCGTACTGGTTGACGCTTTTGCCAATGGTTTTGCTCTTATTGTCAATACAATTTCAAGCAATGCGCCTCAGATTATCAGTATCATTCAAGCTATTGCTGATGGCATACGCTTAGGTATGGATGGTATCGCTAACATCTTTACATCTGTAGGAGAGTCAATCTCTACAGCTGCTCAAGGTATCGGTAAGGGTATTGAGAGTGCATTCAATGGCATTTCAACAGTTATCATCTCTGTAGGTATTGCTATCAATATTGCTCTACAAGGTATCGCTACCGTCTTTACATCTGTAGGAGAGTCAATCTCTACAGCTGCTCAAGGTATCGGTAAAGGTATTGAGAGTGCATTCAATGGCATTTCAACGGTCATCAGCTCAGTAGGCACATCCATCAATATTGCCCTACAAGGTATCGCTACCGTCTTTACATCTGTAGGAGAGTCAATCTCTACGGCTGTCCAAGGTATCGGTAAGGGCATTGAAACGGTATTTAATGGGATTTCTACTGTGATTACATCCACAGGGGACACAATTAGAACAATTTTAGATGGGATTGCCAATGTATTTGAGTCTGTTGGTAACGCTGCTAAAAATGCAGGGCAAGGCGTGAAGTTGATGGCTGAGGGTATTATGTTACTTGTAGGCCTTAATTTAGCTGACCTTGCAGGGACTTTAACAGCTCTTGCTGCAGGGCTTTTTGCTATAGCTCACTCAGGTATAGCTGGGGCTGGAGATGGTTTACAACAAGCAGGAACAGGCCTAATGTTGATAGCTACATCAGCTCAACTTGCAAGCGTATCTATTCAGACACTACCAACAGCATTAAGCTCATTGAGCACAAGCATTAACCAACTACCAAGCTCTCTAACAACAGCAGGGGCAGCAATAAGCGCATTCGCTACATTAGCAGTAGCCTCATTCAGTAGCTTATCTGTTGCTGTTCCAGGCATTACTGTCTTACAGAGCGCCCTTGTAGCATTATCAAGTGCCTTGATGGCCACTATGTCAGCTACATCAGCAATGGTCTCAGGTTTCTCAGCAGTAAATGGAGTCATTAGCGCTTTAGGTGGGGTGTTAGGCACAATCCCTAGCCTATTCTCAGCGATTTCAACCTCAGCCATGACAGCTAACACATCTATCATGCAATTAGCTACATCAGCTCCTACAGTGGCCTCTAGTTTTGCTAACATCTCTAGCTCTGCTGTATCAGCTATGTCTCAGCTTAATTCAGTGATTAGTTTAGCAATGGCACAAGCTGTCTCACAAATGAGCTCAAGTATGCAACAGATGACAAATGTGGTAAGACAATCAGCAAGTCAAATGACTCAAGCAGGTCAACAGGCAGGGCGTGGAGTTTCAACAGGAATAACAAACGGCATACGCTCAGGAATTGGCTCAGCAACATCAGCAATGTCATCAATGGTCAACTCTATTCAATCAATAGGGATGAGAGGCGTATCCACTATGCGCTATGTAGGCTCTATGATTAGTCAAGGGTTAGCAAGTGGTATGTATTCAGCCTTAGGGGCTGTGACAACTGCAGCTAATGCCATTGTTGCTCAAGCTGAGAGAGCTGCAAGAGCTAGAGCTAGAATACACTCACCATCAAGGCTATTTAGAGATAATGTAGGGCGCTATATCGCTCAAGGTATCGCTGTAGGTATTGAACAGAACACCTCAGATGTCACTGATAGTCTTGCCTATGTCCAGAAAGAGATGTCAGCCTTTAAATTTAGCGCTGAGGACTTGCTCGGTCTTGGTAATAACACATTAAGCCAATCTTTAAAGATGAGCCTTGGACTTGCACAAGCTAAGACTGAAAAATCTGACTCAGGGACTAATGCAGAAATTAACAACCAGTACACTTTTAACTACCATGGTAACAAGGTAGATGAGACTGAAAAACGTGACATACAACGCCTCATGAAAGAGATGGCATGGTACACAAATAGAGAACAAGAGAGATTAGGAGGCATTTGATGAGCACATTTATTAAATTTGATGGCAAGAAATCTAGTGATTTTGGGTTAAAAATTATAAATGATATTGAGTTTAGCTCTACCTCCTATGATGTTGAGACTATTGAGGTGCCAGGGCGTGATGGGGTGCTTTTGAAAGATAATCAAAGGCTTAAACCTGTTAAGCGTGAGTTTCCTATGGTAATCAATACAGTTGAGAGATTATCAACATCAGAGGTAGCTATAAGTGACTGGCTCAATGTTAAAGGATGGAAAGAGTTGGAGCTCTCATGGGAACCTGATTATATCTATCTTGCTACATTTATTGAGTCATTTAGTGTCAAAGAATTGCTCAGGAATTTTGGTGAGGTGAAATTAAATTTTTTAATCCACCCTATCAAATTCTTAAAAACTGGGCGCAATGAAATCCCTTTGACGAATGGGATGACCCTTAAAAATCTTGGTAACGTACAATCTAAGCCGCTGATTAAGATTAGAGGCAATGGTAATGGTATTTTAACCATCAACGGCTACCAGCTATCGCTTGAGAGCGTCCAAAATGAGCTCATAATTGATATGCAGAAACATCTAGTATATAGTGGCAACCTGTCAGCCTGGGATAAAATCACAAGGAACGGCAAGCACAGAATGCCTCTATTTGATGTTGGAGATAATAGGATTTCATGGACTGGAAATTTTACAATGACAGCTGTGCCAAATTGGGGGGTTAAACTATGAACCCAGTATTATATAGAGCTGATGAACGCTCATTTAGAACTTTTGGGCTGGGTGAGATTTCAGACGCTTATAAGGTCACTGTTACTAGAGAGAGAAATGGTAATTATGACTTATATATAAAATATCCAGTGAATGGCCGTTTTGCCTCTATTTTTAAAGAGGAGATGAAAATCAAGTCAGACGCTGGTAAGAGAACAAAATGGCAGACCTTTGAGATTAACCGTATTGTTAAGAATAGCAGTGAACACATTGAAATTTATGCCCGTCATATCTCAATGAGAACCTCAGACCTTTCCCTAAGACCTATTGTGAGAGCCTCACAGGTAAACGCTGAGACAGCTCTTAGGCTATGGAAAGATAACCTGGTAGGAGATGATGTATTTGATGTTAGGTCAGACATCCGAACTCTGGGGAATATCTCATGGGAAGTGGACAAGGTAGGCAATGCTAGAAAAGCTCTGGGTGGTGTTTCAGGTTCTATCCTTGATGTGTTTGGTGGTGAGTACGAGTTTGATAATAACCTCATCATTCTCCATCAGCAGATGGGGCGTAAAGCTCCAACAGTGCTAGAATATGGGCGTAACCTCCTCAGTGTTGAGGAGGAAAGGCTTTTAAATGGGAATTACACCTCTATTTATCCATTTGCACGTTACACACCATCAAGTGATGGGGCAAGTGAGGAGTCAAGAGAGGTCTTAGTCACATTGCCTGAGCACATCCTAGATAGTCCTTATTTGAGATTATACGCTCAGAGAAGAATATCTCTGGTAGATTTCTCAAGCAAGTTTGATGACAAGCACCCTCCAACAGCTGAGAAATTGAGGGCGCTAGGTCAGTCTTACATCAAGAGCAATAACATTGGAGCTCCTAAAATCTCTACAGAGGTTTCTTATGTAGATTTGTCACAGACTTTGGACTATCAAGACTTTGGGGTCATGGAGGAAGTTGAGCTCTGTGACATCATCCCTCTCTACTATCCACAATTTGACATCACTACGACTACTGAGAAAGTAGTCAAGGTAGTCTATGATGTCTACACTGACTCTAATGAGGAGATAACGCTTGGCACTATCGGACAGTCACTGTCATCTAGTATGACTGCAGGAATTGCTGACCGTTTATCAGTAGTTGAGGAGAGACAAGCCTCTATTGAGAGCACTCTACCTCAATATCTCATCAGTGGCACTGGTAATAAAATCTGGCATGAGACACCAGCTAAAAATGTTGAGCACAAGATAGGTGATACATGGTTTGAAAAAAATGGTCAATACCAACGGATGTATATTTGGAATGGTAGCATGTGGGAGAAACGGCTTGACACTGAGGATGTTGACCGTGTTAAGCGAGAGGTAGATAAGCAATTTGAGGCCGTCAATACTAAGATGGCTGGAATTGAGGCTAAACATGACCAAAAAGTAACAGAGCTGCTCAAAAAGTCAAATGCTACTCAAGAATTAGCTGAGGCCTCTAAGAGACTTGCTCAAGAGGCTAAGAACGCCTCTACCTCAACAGGTCAAGAGTTATCACGATACAAGCAAGATAATGAACAAAATTTGTCCGTTTTGAGAAATCAGGCCACTCAAATTGACGGTAAGGCAGTACAGGCTCTAAATAAGGCTAACCAAACAGCCACAGGAACCTCTAGCTTAATTGCTAATTTGAGGACTGACTTGAATGGCAAGGTATCTCTTGCTGATTTCCAGTCAGTTAAAGAGACATCTGCTCTCTATGAGCGTATCTTAGGCAGAGATGACTCAAATATCAGCACTAATATAGCAAGGATGGCCTTAACATCAGACTTATTTAATGTTGAGGTAGGTAAGAGATTTAGCAATCTTACTAATCTATTTTACGCTCCAACTAAAATCCCAAAATTTATTTCATCAGTTGATACAACTAACCATTTATACCGTGTCGGCTTTGGTGACCATGATGGTATTAGAATTAACTACACTGACTCTATGTCAGGATGGTTAGGGGTTCGGTTCCCTCTTACTAAAAAGTTTGTAAATAAAGGTGAGGGTCTAGGGTATCGTATTGAAATTGCAGTTGACAAAGTGCCAAAGGATGGCAAGGTTTTAATTCAGTTGTTGGATAATACCACAAGTTTGGGAATGTATTATAATTCTCAAATAGTACTTAATAAAACTGGTAATCAGGTATTTACAGGCTATTTAGACATCCCAAGAACTGGCGAGCTAAACGAGTACAGCCTTAGGTTTACTCTGACAAGTCCTGGAAATATCGTCATTCATAAACCTATGATTATTGATAGGCGTTTAATTCCTGAGGAGTTTGTAGATAATACAGACTACAATAGTGAATACACTAGGACTACAATGTCTATTTTAAAAGACAGTTTTGCAGTCAAGACCCTCAACAGCAATGGTGATGTATTAAGTGCTTTGAACCTTGCAACAGGTGGGGCTAGTTTGCAAGTTGGACAGAATAAGCTAGTAGTCACACCTGACACTACTTACATTGCTAATGGGACTATCAAGAATGCCATGATAGATGAGTTAGACGCTGGTAAAATCCGTACAGGTAAGTTAGACGCTAACTTAGTCAATGTTATCAACTTAAACGCTAGTAGTATTACCTCAGGGGTTTTGAGCGGTGATAGAATAAATGGTGGAACAATTACAGGTACAAATATTCGTGGAGGGACTTTAACTGGAGATACAAAAATTAAAATAGGTACTTATGGTTCATTAGATACATTTAATGGGGGGCTACAAATTAACGTACCTAGAGAGTACAACTCTAAAGACGGTGTAGGGCTACAAATTACTGGCTCTCATGGTCATCCAAACAGGATTCCTTATGGTGTTTTTATTTACAAAGATGAAGACCTTACTGTAGGAAATATAGTTTCCTATGTAGAAGATTACTTGTTAACAGTAAGTGGCTATATTAGCGCAAAAGGTATTAATGACTTTCAAATCTTTACAGGTGGAGCAAGAGGCTCAAGTACAGTAAATATAGGACATCGGCAATTTAAAAATGTATTTCTTGGCTTTGGTGGTAGTAAAAATGACATTTACTACGTTTACAATAACAGTAGTTATAGTCTTTGGGAGGTGATAAATAGAAATTCATCTGATAAACGATTGAAAAAAAATATCACTATTTCAAATCACAAAGCTCTTGATTATGTTAGTCAATTTAAATTTAAAGAATATGACTGGATTGAAGAAGAAAATAGACCACAAAAGCCACATACAAATATTGGTTTGATTGCTCAAGAAGTCCAAAAAGTTGACCCTACACTTGTAGTTGAAAATGGTGAACGTTTAAATTTGGATAATCTTAAATTAACTAATATAGCATTAAAAGCTATTCAAGAGCTTGCTCTTGAGAATAAGAAAATCATAAAACGATTGGAGAAATTAGAAAATGGATAATGAGCTAATTGTCAAAGCATTAAAAGCGTCTCTCACTGAGTCAAGTAGTATCTCAACAAATACAATGATTGCAAAAAATATTTTAAGTATTCAACTTGAAGAACAAGCGGAAGAAATGCAACAAGTTAAAAATGAGCGTGATGAGGCTCTGGTGGACTTAAAAAATATCAAGTCAAGTTTTGAAAAAATCAATGAGATTTTACAATCTGATGAACAACTTAAAAACCTCTATGAAGAAGTTAAAGCTAAAAGAAATGAGAAAGGGTAATATATATGGAATTTAAAGTAATTAGCAAATATTTGCAAGATGGGAATAGAACCTTAGTAGCTATCCGCAAAGAGTCACCTTACACGGCCTTTGACCGTGTATTGAGCGGAGACCGTACCAATGAGCCTGATAATGTACTGATTGAGGCTGTACTTGGTCTAGTGGCCACAGAGTTTAACCCTGCTGATGGTGTCAAGCAACTACAAGAGGAGTTAAAAATCCAAGAGCAAACTTATGACAAGAAACTTGAGGAGAAAGATAATGCTATTAACGCTGTCAAGGACATTGCTAAGTGGGCTGTACTTGCAAGGGTGACAGATGTGGACAACCCACTAGACCCTACAGTATTTAAGCGTGGTCTTGAACTGGTAGACCTTGCTCAAAATGGTAAAACCTACCAAGCTCAAGACATCTTTACGATTGAGAACCCTGAGCATGGCGAAATGTTCCAAGAGGGCAAGCGTGTCATGGTGCAAGTGAATGAGCCGTTTACTTATCAAGGCCAAACACTGGAAGAACTAAAAGAGCTTGATAAAAATGGTAAGCTAGGCATTTGGAAGTGGGAACCACCAAAAGAAAACACCTCAACATCAAGCGCAGAGCTAAATACTGAGGCAGTGCCACAATAAGAAAGGGGGCAAGCGTGACTATATCAGATTTAATAGCACATCTAGCCCCTACTGTTGGTGTTATTGCTACTGGATGGTTCGGGCTTACAGCAAGCAAGTCAGCCAATCTGAACAAGAAACAGTTTAACGAGCTGAAAGATGAGCTAGGAACTATACACAATTCAGTTGATAGTGTACGAGAAGTTGGAGAGAGTAATAATAAAAAATTAAGTGAGGTTAATGATAAGTTAGTAGTCCATGATGAGGCTCATCTAGTCACAATGTATCTGAGACTAGAGAGAGACATGACTGCTGCTATCAATCGTGGATATACAACAGTCCATGAGTCTGACATCGTGCATAAAATGCACGGAAGTTATAAGAAACTTGGAGGCAACGGATACATTGATAGCCTCTACAATAAATATATACTTTTAGAAGTGAGGAATTAACATGAAAATTAACTGGCTAGTACGTTTTAAGAACAGAGCTTTTGTCATCCGCCTATTGCTTGCTATCGTCCTACCTATTTTGACCTATTTTGGGTTAAAATTTGAGGATTTGACTAGCTGGGCTGGGGTTTATGAGCTATTCTTGAAATTCTTATCAAACCCTTATCTTATCGGTTTATCAATCGTGAGCGCCCTAAATATTGTCCCTGACCCTACTACAGCAGGGCTGTCAGATAGCTCAAGAGCCTTGACTTATACAGAGCCTAGCGAAGATTAACACAGAGAGCCTACTAGGCTCTCTTTTTTTAGAAAGGAGGGCAAAAATTGGAAAAAATTATCAGCAAAAAGATAGAGCTGACCAGCAATGTCAGAGGAATTGACAAGCTCCATCATGAGATTTACAGCAAAGATAAGAATGTAGCTGAGTTTCATTTCACGATGGATGAGTTGCCCGCTGAAAAAGTCATCTGTCTCTTTCACTTTAAAGGCACCAAGCGCTATAAAGAGGTAGAGGCTACGATAGATGGCAGCAGCTTTACAGTTAAATTTGATAACTCTCTGATAATTGCCAGTGAGACAGTCACAGGATACATCTATTTTGAGAAAGTTGAGAAAGCAGCTGATGTTTATGCTTTTTCTTTTTGTGTCAAAATCTCTGAAATTGATAAGGCTACTCAGGCACCTGTCATGGAGTCTCAGACAAAGCGTGTCATAGATGTCAAGGATATTGTGACAAAGGATGAGCTTGAGAGCTTATTGCCTAAAAATAACACTCCAGGCACAGCCTATGATGACAGTGAGCTAAGAGCTGAGTTAGCAAGCAAGGCTAATAAGAGCGAAATCGCCCATATTTTGGACGATATTGAACTTTTAAAGGCTAAGCCTGACAATGACACCATCTATAATGACAAACCTCTTGTAGGGCGTGTAGAGGCTTTAGAGAATAAGCCAAGTGTAGACACTAGTAGTCTAGTCACTAAGTCAGAGCTAGATGGCAAAGGGTACTTGACTCAACATCAGAGCCTGGATGGCTACGTTAAACACTCAGAGCTCCCTGAGCCATACAATGACACAGAGCTCAAGGAACGAGTGGGACGGCTTGAGAATAAGCCTGTAGTAGATACCTCAAAATTCGTAACAGAGGACATCCTTGCAAGCAAAGGATACCTCACTCAGCACCAAAGCCTTGAGGAGTACGCTAAAAAGTCTGAAATCCCTCACCCTTACAATGACACTGATGTCAAACAGAGACTTTCAGTCATTGAACATAAAGAGCCTCAAAAGCTCAGCCTCATTAACAATACTGTCAGTTTGTCTGGTGGAGGTGGTAGCATTGTCTTGCCAAGCGCTCCAGCCAATCAGTATGAAATCCACGGTGTGGGCATGCCTAATGGCAAAGTCAGCGCTCCAGTCGGTACAACCTATGTGGACACAGCTGTCACAAATGGAGCCCTAAAGTGGATTAAACGCTCAGGGGACGGCTCTCAGGGCTGGGAGGTGCTCACAGGGGACACAGGTTGGAGAAATCTGACCATTGCCTCTAAACTAGGAGGCTCATATCTTAGAGTTAGACGTGTTAACAACATCGTAACTTACCAATTTGGTGGCTTGCAATGGGGTTGGTTCGGAATTATTAGACGAAACGGACTAGGCTATACTGTACAGCCTAGCGACCGTGAACGAAACTGCTATATACTACCAGCGAATGGCGTACCGTATGGCTACCGTTCTGCTACTTCACTTATCGGTAATATCTATAATGACAGTGGCGTGATTTACGGTACGTGGTATCTAGGGAGTACGGGAGACTCAAACCATTTACGCTTTCAATTTAGCGAACCCGTCCCAACAGACCGAGACATCGGTGACATTAGGGTGTCTCAAATACTATACGTTACTGATGACCCTTGGCCTGAACGCTTACCATAATTTGAAAGGAAAAATATAAATGTCAATCAATATTGAAAATGCTATTGCATGGATGAAAGCTAGACAGGGACGAGTCTCTTATAGCATGGACTATAGAGACGGAGATGACTCTTATGATTGCTCAAGCTCTGTCTACTACGCTTTGAGGAGCGCTGGGGCTTCATCTGCTGGTTGGGCAGTCAATACTGAGTATGAGCATGACTGGCTTGTTAAAAATGGTTATGAGCTTATCGCTGAAAATCAAGAATGGGATGCTAAGCGTGGGGATATCTTCATCTACGGAAGACGTGGCTATTCAGCAGGAGCTGGAGGCCATACGGGTATGTTTGTAGATTCAGACAATATCATTCATTGTAATTACGCTAGAAATGGAATCACGGTTAACAACCATGATGCTATCTGGAATGCGGCAGGTCAACCTTACTTTTACGCATACCGCTTGACAAATCCAAATGCACAACCTGAAAAACCTAAAAAAGGATGGCAAAAGGATGATAATGGCTACTGGTACGCTAGAGCCAATGGCTCATATCCTAAAGGACAATTTGAGTACATTGAGGAAAATAAATCATGGTTCTATTTCGATGAAGACGGATATATGTATTCTAAAAAATGGCTCAAGCATACAGACGGCAAGTGGTACTGGTTCGACAAAGACGGGTACATGGCTACATCATGGAAGAAGGTTGCTGATAAATGGTATTACTTCAACCGTGACGGTTCAATGCAGACTGGCTGGGTGAAATACTACGATAAGTGGTATTATCTCGATGCAACAAATGGCGACATGAAATCTGATTGTTTCATCAAATATAATGACGGCTGGTATCTGCTCTTACCTGATGGTAGAATGGCAGACAAGCCTG
>ERZ773213.272-NODE-272-length-32806-cov-5.832188_pt1 | contig 32806 bp, 48 predicted proteins | sample MGYA00580996_ERZ773213 | MGnify/ENA primary metagenome ERZ773213 (study PRJEB29015, sample SAMEA2738152) | human oral metagenome | biome: human oral; feature: human-associated habitat; material: saliva | place: China | collected 2197 ...
TAAACCTTCTTTGTTAACTTTGATATCACTAGCTTCAAGAACAATATCAAAAATTTCTTTTACTTCATCGGTAACCTGACCGATTTTTTCATGGTCCATAATTTCCTCCGTTATTCCATAACCATTATATCACATTTTATTTAGTCGTAATCAAGCCGTCTGGTTCTACCGTGAACTCTGGCTTGTCTGCCATTGTTCCGTCTGGTTTAATGTAATACCAGCCTTTCTTATCGGCTGACTGGACAAAGGCATTAGATACCATAGCACCTTCTTTGCTGTCGAGGTAGTACCAAGTATCTTTGTACTTGACCCAACCTGTCTTCATGGCACCTTCTACATCGAAGTAGTACCACTTCTCAGCGATTTTCTGCCAGCCTGTGGCCATTTCGCCAGATTGGTCAAACCAGTACCAGTTACCATCTGAGTGCTTCTTCCAACGGTCTGCAAGCATGTAACCTGACCCGTCGAAGTAATACCAGGTGTCGTTGATTTTCTCAAACTTGTCTTTTGGATAAGAGCCATCTTCACGGACCCACCACCAACCATACTGGTTCTGTTGCCAACCAGTTTCAACTTCTTCAGGCGGTACGATATACCCAACGATTTCATCGACTGAACGCTCATTGTAGCGACAAGGGCCACCCACTTCTAAGTAGTCCCAGTTGCCATCGATATTCTGCTCAATCGTCTTGATGGTATATCCGTCTGAGTCTTCATAAACAAGACCTGTATGTCCATAGTTGACACCGTCTCCAGCTACATAGCTTTTTACAAAGAACCAACCAGCTTTTGGATAGTCCGCATCATACACGACTTTCAAGCCTTGTGAACGTGCTGATTCAAGTAAGTCATAAGCGTTGCCCCAAAGGGTCACACCGTACCAATGACGTAGCCCATAACAAGGCACGTCGGCGCATTGGAAACCATAGGCTCCATCATTATCAACTCCATCGCCAGCTTTTGCTTTATCGATGAAGAACTGAATCATTTCCTGTTTTTTAGACATGTTCTACTCCTTCCAAGCGTCGTTCATCTGCTTCACTGCTGACTCGACAAATGTGTCTAAGTCCTTGTCGGTCATGCTAATGTTATATTTGCTAAGCTCTGCACGAATTTTAGTGCGGGCTTGTTCCAACTTTTCTTCGCCTTTAAAACCAGTTTCAGAGGCGACTTGCTCAACTGCATTGACTGCGTTCTTAGCCAAGATTTCAACGATCTTGATGGTCTTTTCCCCGCCCTTTTGAACCAGGTAGTCTTTGACTGCTTTAACTGCCACCCCTGCCAAAATGACAAGGATGCTGACTGCTCCGTTTGTGATAATTTCTGTGATTTGTTGCATGTTATTCTCCTTTTTCGATTTCTTCCATGCGGTCGTTCATGCGGACCATTTCTTTTTGAATGTCTCCGACCGTGTGAGTGATTGTTGTTAATTCTGTAGTGGTCTTTTCTAGGTGAGTCATCAACCGTTCTTCTCGTCTGTTAGAGTCGGTCTTTGATTGCTCGTGCAAATCCATAATCTTCTTCTCTCGCTTGTCCGAAGTTTTGATTAGATATCGAATGATAATAAAGAAAAGCAAAATAAACAAAATCGCCCAAGCTACCTGACTATGAGCGATTTTTTCAGCTTCTTCAATCGGCGATGTTACACCTCCTTCAAATTAAATTTCAAGCCACGGAATTTGCTAGCAACTCCAGGGATGTTCTTAGCTGTAATTCGATAAAATCCGATATCGAGCACAGCTCCATCTGATAATGACTGTCCATTTGATGTCACAATCACGTTGTCTCCAAAATAGTGGACAATTGACGGACGTTCAATATAAACCGAAACCTCAAACATTGTCTTTGTTTGAGTGGAATTTAGTCGGCCTTCTAAATCGAAACCGTCAGTTCTAGTAATCCATTTCACATCTTTTTGTTCATCAGTCAAATAATCTGAATAATTCAAATCAGATGCCACTTTATTATTTTGATAACCAATTTTACTAACCTCTGAAACAAATACCGTTTGAGGAATCAACTGACTAGCTAAGAATTCTGCCCCTTTTTGATGACCAAGATCTCCAAAGTGGCACATGTCTGGAATTAATTCCTTAATCTTGTATTCTGAATGATTCAAAATATTGCTTGTGCCAGCGTTATAATCAATAAATGGTAATCCTAATTCTGTGGCTAATTCCCTTTTGATGTTGTCAGCAATCGCATTAATCTTCGAACCAAATCGTTTGTAATTCTCAAATTCAGCTTGAGTACTCATTAGTACAGGTTTAATGCCTTTTGCCAACAATCGATTGATAACATTGATATGATCGTCTCGAAATGATTTAATCTTACTAGCATCATATACCATATCATTTATTCCCATAGCGATAAATGCATAATTAATTGGTTCATTTATTGGAGACAGAACAGCATCCAAATTTTGACGGAGCCAGCTAATATTTTTTCCAGAAAAACCTCGATTATAAATTTTATGATCGAAATTATAACCACGTTGTTGATTAATAATATTATTAAGTATTCCAGAATATGTATTATTTCCGTCTTTTAGATTATTAATATTATCGTTGTTGCTGGTGTAATTTGAAGTCCTCCAGCCATCGGTAGTGCTGTCTCCCAGCGTCACAATAACAGTTTTTTTAGTCTGAAGGTCGACAATCAGTTCTTCTAATTGCCATGTATTATTTAATAATGATTTTGTAGTCTCAATAAAATTATTATTAGAATAATGCGTGAGCTCTCCAAGATATATTGATGCAATCAAAATATCTGTATTCTTACTTGTAAAAGTTGCTCCACTAGACATCACTGAACTCTTTACTAGCTTAAACTTATTTTCTATAGTATCTAAAATAAGATGATGTAAGAATCCGCTAGTAAGTTGAAGATTTTCATGTTCTTTTATCGAGTAGTAACTTGTACCCTTTGAAACAATAATCTCGTTCTGTTCTCCGAATCCGATAAAACTAAACGTTTTTGAATAATTGTCATAGATTATTTTACCTTGTACAACCGAACCGATTAAGCTATCCTGCGTATATTCCGAATAACCAATTGTTTTAACGAAAATGGAATTGACCGGATAATGCAAGGTACCCTTATACATAATCGCAAGTATGACTTGTGTTGCTGTGATGTTCTTAACGTTCGCTAAGGTCATCACAGATAATCCTTTATTTTGATAATCGTATACAACGTATTCTGATAAACCAGTTGGTTCATAGTTAATACTTAAATTTGTATCAGGGGCATAATTTTTATTTCCAAACGAAATCCATGTATCTTTTTTCACGGATACTGTTTTAGACTTGCGATCAATAGTTAATAATCCGTCGAATATGACACCGAACTGATTAGGAACGCCGTCAGTTGGCGATTGATATGAACCACCATCCGCCCATGAACTTCCGTCCCAGTAATTCCAGTGGCCGTTATCAGTTGTAACATAAATACCTTTATCTCCAGAAGGCTTTGCTGAACGTAAAGCTGAAACATTTGGATATGTTCCTTTAGGAGTTCCGTCTAGAATATTATTAAGCATAGCTTTTATTTCAGCTTCGTCTGCTTTTGAATTGATAATATTATCAATCGTAGAGAATCTATCGGATAGATGGTCAAAGGTGCCTCTGGCCTTAGCCACTTCCATATTTGTGTTGCCATCAAATGTTGCATCTTCATAGACTCGTTCTATACCGTCATGAATAGCTTGTCGAACATCGCGACCAAAAACTCCTTCCTTGATAACTTTTAAATATTGGTCAATTCCCATTTAAACTTTCCTTTCTAGATTTTCAATTCGTTTCAATAGATCATCTAAGTCAACTTTCTTTGAAATTAGCAAATAATCCAGTTTTTTCTTATCTTGAGTAGATAAGAGTTGGCTAGACTGTTCGTTCACGGTATTATTGACAGTCTCAACAGCTTCTGCAGTCGAGCTGGCAATAATTCGGACTTCTTCCAGCTGACTCTGTTGCTCTTTTAGCTGCCTAGTCGTGACTAACTGCTTGGTCCTTTTACGGACATTGTCCAGTTGCCACTCCTCAGCCGACTTGAATTTGTCGCCAATCGTCAAATTCGACCGCTCAACGCTTACTAAGTCAATCTGTCGAGCAACAACTCTCAGTCGCTCGTCGATAAACATAACAGGATTGATAACCCTATATGTGTTACCTTCCTCAAACTCGTCAAAATTCGGGTTGATGTGCGACAAGTTGACTGCTGAAACAGAGTATTGATAAGCTACAGCTTTTTGAGTGGCTAGCTGGCTTTCTCCTGCCTGTTTTAGAGCAACAGGGTTCTCTATGTCATCAAACGTGGCAGTCTCCATTTTGATACCATACTCGGCAATCAAATCAGGTCTATCGATGTAGTCTTTTCCGTTGTTGACTGAGGCAATGCTGACACGCTGATTTGTCTCACTATTTTGCTTGCCATATACAAGCAGGCGAGATACGATTCCCTCTGGGTTGATATGCTGCTTTAATGACAATAGATTGACAGAGAGCTTGATTTCCGTGTCGCTGTCAACACCAATCTGCTTCTTAAAATCAAGATATCTCTTCCCATTCTCCTTGCGAATTTGTAGTTCCAGTCCATACTCGTTCAGGATAAGGTTTGTCAATGTGGCAAAAGTCGACTTGGCAGGGTCTACATCGGCTTCCATGTGGTCGCCTGTTGCGATTAGGTCTGTCAAATCACCCGGCAAAAATTCCTTATAAGATTCCAGGTTGTCATTGTGGAATTTCAAGACTTGTTTTACAAAATCAGATTTCTTCCCGCGGTAAATTTGTTGCCTTTGTTTGCTGTCGTTCAGAAAATCAAGCTCCGATTTGGCATTGTATGCAAATGTAAACACTCCACTTTCTGCCATGTCATTTGTGATTGGGGTGATACGACCGTAAAATACTTCTCTACCTGTCCGCATATTGACTACTTGTACCATGGTCTGTAAAGGCTTGATAAGAGCCTTGTAACCAGCGTTGTTTGGCAAAAACTGGAAATCAAACTGGGCAATCTTATTGATTTCAAACTTAATAATGGCCGACAAGAGCTTATTCCCGCCGGCCATTGAATCGTGTATCGGTGTCACGTTGGCACCGTTAATCAAACTAACTGCATACATCAAATCAGCTCCTTAAACCATTTGAACGAGATTCTGCCGTTTCCTTTGATGCGAATTTCATTCTCTTTTTCGAGTGTGAAAAAGTCATATACACGACTACCTGGAATAATACTGAACTGTTGATTCCGCATAGTCAATGTCATGTTGCTGGTCGACGTAATCTCTGGTCGTGCCAAGCTGATGCCTGTGTTGACCAATAGAATATCAAGCGAACCTTTAACATCGAAAGCAATATCTTGGAATGCGTCTAGTTCAAAGTTAAATTCATCCCAGATATCGCTTCCTTCAGCTTTCTCGGAAATCATGAAGGGATAGGCTGTGAATGTGATTTTTAGCACACCATGCGCCCAATCCTCTTCAAAAGCACTATCCCCTTGGACTTCGGCTAGGAAATAAAAACCAGGAATTGCATCGTCATATAGAGGTGCGAGTCCAGTAGTACCCATTAGCCAGTTAATAGCACTTGTTTTAGCCATATTCATGGCTTCTTTCGTGCCATAGATTGTATTCTTGATTTTGATTTGATAGGTCAAGGTCCTCTGTTCGTAGAGCTGCCCGCCGTAAACCGTTGAAAAATCATATTTTTCATTTGAAAATGGAATTGGCACCAGTACCTTTTTTTTGTTAGGGATGCTAATTGACCGTTCATTTAACAAAAGCAAGCCTTCATCTTCAAATGAGTGCCTGCCATTGTATCTAATTCCGTAGTGTTTAGCCAACTGTGCCTCCTCCTTCGATAATTTGAATACGCTGTGCTTGGGCATCTGAAACATATCCCACAATCAATTGAGCGAATGTTTTGCCGTCAATATTTAAAATGATTGGTTGTGGATTTGGTTGTTCCACGTTCACAATAATCTTGTCTTTGACAGTAGACATGATATGATCTGCTATCATTCCAAGTGTGCTTTCGTTTAATGGCAATACCGCTTCTTTACCAGCCTCTCCACCACCCATCAGCCCATTACTGTTCATGCCGAAAATGGTTGGTTTGGTTAAAATACCACCTTTGGCAAACCATGTAATATCAATAGATGGCAATGACCCCTTACCACCAAATCCCCACGGTGCCTCGCCACCGCTGATGTTGAAGCGTGGTAGTTTCGGTCTAGGTAGTGACCATTCAAAGTTAAAGAAACCCTTCATAGCATTGATAGCATTGGAAACAGCATCTCTAGCACCGTTAATGGTATTCGTAATAGTATCTCTAATACCATTCCAAACACTGTTTACAGTATTAAAAATGCCAGACATTATACCACTAATTGTGCTCGATATTCCGTTAAATACATTAGAAATAGTATTGGAAATCGAGGTTACTATATTGCTGATGAATGACAATATGCTATTCCAAATTGTGGATACTATATTGAAAATCATGTTGAGTACAAATTGGATATAGGTCACAATCGCTTGCCAAGTCGTTTGAATGTATTGCTGAATAGCTGTGAGAACTGTCTCAATGATGGACTTGATTGCATTGATTAAGCCGTCTACAACACCTCTCATCGTCTCCCATGCGCCAGACCAGTCACCGTTAATCGCCTGCATAACTGCCTTGATGATTCCAAGTACAGTGTTGATTGCTGTCTCTACAATTGTTTTGATGACTGTCCAGACTGTCTCGATGACTAGTTGGATATTCGACCAAGCGGCTTGAATGAGTGGCTGTAAAGCTGTCATGACTGTGTTAATGACAGATAAGATGGCATTCCAGACTATTTCTGCGGACGACTTGATCAACTCTTGATTTTCGGTCCACCAGGTAACCAAGGTTCCCCATATAGACATAACAAAAGCTGAAATCTGCTGAATAACATTATTTATTACCGACATAATCGCATTCCATATTTCGATTACTGCTGTTCGGAAGGCTTCGTTATTTTCCCAAAGATATTTAATACCGACAACTAACAGGGCTAGCGCTGCAATAATCCCTAATACAATGCCAGCAATTGGTAAGAACGAGGCAATTAATCCACCTATCGTTGTGTTAGCTGCCAACGCTGCTGCTTGCAATGCCAAAAAGACAGGCAGCAATAACCCGACGATTACTACTAAACTTCCAAATACAACAATCAGCTGTCTTATAGGCCCTGGCAAATTTCCAACCCACTGTGCAACGGATTTGAAAATCCTTGCCATACTTTCCAAAACTGGAGCAACGACTTCCGCAATCATGCCACCAATTTCAGCCATTGCTTCAGTACTCATATTTTGAGCGGTTGTAAATTTATCAATTGGATCCAGAGTAGCTTCAAATGTCTTAGAAACTGCTCCTACTGAATATTCAGCAGATTCTGCGAAATTCTGGAAGTCAAAAGAACCACGCTTGATTGCGTCAATCATTTGAGGTGCTTTTTTAGCACCAAATATTTCCATTGCTAGTCCCATTGCTTCGGTTTCGCTAGTAGTATTCTTTATCTTATCAATTGTCTCGATAAGACCTTCTTTCAAAGTTTTACCTTGTTTAGCATAAGTTCCTGCTGCTTTTGTTAAACCTGACAAAGCACCTGAAGCATCCACCCCGCTCGTTTCAAATTGTCCGAGCAACGCTACACCTTCTTCAAATGAAAGACCTAGCATTTTAATTTCCGGTGCGCCTTCAATGGCTTTTTTCATCAAGTCATCGACTGATACACCAGTCGATTGAGCTGTATATGTAGTAGAATCTAGGACTTTTGCTAAATCACTAGTTGATAGCTCGTAAGCTTCCAAGGCTTTACTTGCTGAAATAGTTGAATTGGTAATGTCTGTACCGTTAATTTCAGCAAACTTAATCATTTCCACTGATACATCTTTGAGGGCATCACCAGTCAGTCCAAACTGTGTGTTGACCTCTCCGACTGCTTCACCAGCCTTACTGAAATCAGTTGGGATAGTTGTTGCGATGGTTGAAGCAATACCTTGCATTTCTTTCAAACTATCGCCTGTCGCACCAGTTTTGGTCACGATAGTGTCCATGCCTTCATCAACTTGCCTGAAGGCTTCTAGTGCATTCTTCCCAAAATCCACAAGTTTCTGACTAATGTCAGCAAGCTTTTCTGAGAATTGATTAAGTAGTTCAGCTTTTAGAAGATTGTTTGTTTCAATTAGGGTTCCAGTTGCTTGTTTGCCAGCACTACCCAAACTCTTCATCTCCTGAGAAAGATTTGAGTACGCTGCTTTAGCTTGATTCAGTTGTGCTTCCATTTTGTTAGCTTCAACCGAATTTTCACCATACTCTTGCTTGGTTAACTCTAACTGCTTCTCAAGATTTTCAATCTGCTTAGCAACGATAGTGGATTGAGCACCTACTTTTTTCTGTGCCAGAGCTAGTTTTTCAGATTCGCTAGCATTTGCTCCTAACTGGCTTTCTTGCAATTTAAACGAGCTGACAACTTTTTCAGACTCACTTGCAAGGCGATTCTGCTCTTTCTGCAAGTTCTGAAGCTGACTTTTATTGCTTTGGGTAGCATTTCCGTTTTCTGCAAGTGCCTGGTTAACGTTTGCTAGTTTGCCTTCGTAACCTTTCAGGACATTCTTAGTAGTTTCAACTTCACGTTGAAAAGCTCGATACTGCTCTTCACCAATCTTTCCTTCTGCAAATTGCTTCTGGACCTGCTCCTCTGCAGTCTTCAAAGTTTCGAGTTTCTCTTTAGCGTTGGAAACCTGTTTTACCAAGAGTTCCTGTTTCTGGCTAAGCAAGACAACGTTACCAGGGTCAAATTTCAAGCCTTTATCAATTTCTTTGATTTCCTTGCTGGCATCAGAGGCAGACTTATTGACATTTTTTAAGGCCTTATCTAAGCCGGTTGTGTCGCCACCAATTTCAATATTGATACCCTTAATTTTTCCTGCCATGTGTCCTCCTTTCTTTAAAAATAAAAGTGCTGAGAGAGCGATTCTAGCAACGTTTTCCTTGAGTTAACAAGGTATTCATCGTAGAAATTCTCTCAAAGCACTTTAGAAATTATCAATATCGTCTTGTGTAGCTCTTCTTGTCTTAACTTCGGTCTGTTTGTCTGGATCACGAAGATTGACATAGTCTGTTTGGTAGTCAAGGGCCATGCCAAGTGTGATGTGTTGTAGCTCCTCTACTGACAGACCGACTTCTTTACAGCAGGATAAATAGGACTCTACTGTAAAAAGTTCATCACTTGCAGATTCGCTGTCATCGAAGGCTTTTTTGTGTTCATGTTTGCCTCCAGCATTTCCATTAAGACAGGAGCGACGTCTTGGACAGGGAAATATTCCAAATCCATGTAAAAATTGTCGTAAGGCTTGACCGTAGGGTCTCCCGATTTCACAAAAGTCCAAAACAGTCGGTTAAAGAAAGTCATATCGAAATCTTTCAACATGGACATGTCTAGCTTACTGACATCAATTTCTTTCTGTTCTTGTGACAAAGCCACCATTTTCAATAGGGCGTCGCCCTGGAACATGTTCATCAAGTCCTGGAAATAATCACGGCCAAATTGATTTTTGTAAGCAATTGGCGTATAGCCATTAGTTACCAAGCGAAATTCTTTGTCTTCAATCTGAAAAAGTCGCTCCATTAGCCACCTACTCCTTCTGTTGCTCCAAATGTCACGCCTTCTGCAGGTTTGTAAACATTTTTAAACCAACTGTCGTAAACCTCTTTGGTTGTATTTGCTGTTGTCCGAGTCTTAACAGCTTTATCAGATGATCGTGGGACTGATGCAAAGGAAAGTTCCGTAGTGTTCGGGTCTCCTGACTTAGTTTTTGAACCCTGCTTTGGTCGAGTAACTGTACACTTGTACATTACGTGACGAGTAGCATTCTTATCCCCCTCAATTTGGAACATCATCGCAAAGGCTGCTTGCTCCGCATCAGCAAACTCAGACTGTGTTCCGTCTGAAGCTAGCTTCTCCCCTAAAATTTCAGTTTGGAAATACTCGGTCAAGCGAGCAATTGTCAATGTACCTGTGTAGCCCTTGTTGGTTGAGCCGCCATAGTAGGTCACGTTGTCTGCTTGGAAATCAATCGTTTCTCCTTGTGGCTCAATTGTCAACTCGACGGCCCCAGGTAGTGCTCGTGGAGTGTCGTAAGTCAAATTGCCTAGGGCATCCTCTGAGGTAATTTTGGCAATATGGACTTTCTCCAAACCAAATTCAATTTTGTTTTCTGGTTTTTTCGTCATGTTCTTCTCCTTCTTAAATTAGACTGACATCATATATGACTTGATAGAGCCCTTCTGACTCAATGTACATCTCATCAGAAAACTCAAAAAAGAGCTTGTTTTGATTAAACAGGCTCTTTAATGTATCTTCCAATGCTTCATTTTTCTTAACAGTAATCAGTTCTACCGTAACTGATTTGATAGTGTGATACGCTTCATTATCAGCATTGAGATTATCCTCTCCATCCTGATAATAGACTGCGTAGGGTGGTTTAGGGTTTTCCCCTTTCCTGAATTGACGGTAACGGCACGGTATTCCCAATTCATTCATAATCATTGCAAATTCTGATAGTTTCATTGGCCAATTCTCCTGATGCGTTCTTCAAATTCGGCAATCGCTTCTTCTTCTACTGGTGCTATATGGACCTGCGGGCTCGTTCGTCCACCATCACGATTAACGTGCCCGTTTTCGAGTAGATGAGTCAGGCGATAGTCAGGCCCTCTTACATGTGCTACATAAGTTCCATTCTTCAATCGTTTCTTGGCCCATTTCTTTCTGTAATTTCCTGTCATCTTTGGGCTACTGACCCTTAACTTTGCTACAGCCTTATCGACAACATCGCTAGCAGCTTCATCAACTTCTTGTTCAACCTCTTCCGACCACTCTTCTAGTGCAGACATGATTTCGCTAGTTAGATCCAGTGCCATTTTTCACCACCTCGCAAGTCAATTCGACGATATCACCATTTTCAAATGTCTTGATAACTTCGTACCTCACACCCTCAAAATCCACATACACCTGATTGTCATACTCAAAATCATGGACCTCAAGTACCATGGAAGGATTCATGTTGGCTTGTGATGCAAAATAATACTCTGACCGTGTGAGAGAACGCTTATTACATGATACCTCAACACTTACTTCTTTGTAGGTTGGTTGTAGCAACTCATCCAATGTCGGCTCTTCAGAAAGCGAAATTAGGGTGCAATCTTCATTCCATCTCATGACTCTGCCTGCTTCCTATATGTGATTTGATAGTCGTGCAGTTTCTGCTGTAGATAGCGTGGCATGGTTGGCTGGTCTTTGTTGATGTACTGGTAGTATGTCCAATCGGCAACGAAGGTAACATGGTGAGGTAGATTCAGGTCAATGGCAATGCCCTTGACTTGTTCTAACTCATCAATAGAGCTTTTGATAAGCTTTGTTAGATATTCGTCGCGTTTGTCGGACTTGATACCTTCTTTCATTTTAACCAGTTTCAAGACATCTGAATCTTCCATGGCTTACTCGCTTTCTTTAGAAGTTTTTCTACGAGATTTTCGAGTTGTAGTAGTTTCTGAGGACAGCTCGCTTGCTAACTCGGATACTGATTCAGAAACGCTTTCACTTTCTGATTCGGACACAGATTCAGATTGCAGTATCTTGATTTCGTCTAAGACAACTACTAGTGGAGTTTCATTCAATCCATTAAGATAATCTGCTCGCTCTTTAGTCGTTACAAACTCCTCGTCAATCCTCCGAAGGCCAATCGGAGATTGGCTATCGGAAAAAGTTACGAGTGCTTTAACTCTTACATCAACTGACTTCATGGTTTACCACCTAACCTGGTGTGTTAGCCTTGTCTGCAGCGAATGTCACATCTGTTGGTGCTGGGGCAACTGCTCCATCTTTACCTGATGCATTGACTGCCACGAAAGCCTCACCAAAGATTGGACGCCCGTCATAACGTGCAATGCCCTTGAAGACAGTATTGTCCTCGATGAATTGAGCATGTTCAGATTGGGCCATGGTTGCTCCCTCACGTTCTGCTAAAATGTAAAGAGAACCAAAGCCACCGATAATATGTCCATCTGGGATGAAGTTTAGTTCTTCAACATCACCGCCAATGACAGGCAATGTATTGTCAAGACCTGACGCGATTGCTGCAGCCGAGTTGAAACTCATCAGCTTAATTTTCAAGGCTTGATGTGTTTTGCGAGACATAGCCCAGAAGACATTGCCGTCTGAATAGTCAGCTTCGATGACATTAAGTTTTGTGGCTAGTTCTTGGTAGAACTTGATAGGATCTGTGATACCTGCTGGAACTACCGACAAGTGAGTTTCATGCAAGTCAGTCCAGTCACGTTCGTTTTGCCCCCAATATGTAGGTTTTTGAGTTTCTGCCAAGCGTGTCACAATACCAACAGGCATCTTAGTACCTTTTCCATAAATGATAGCTTTATCAAGAGCAAGACCGATAGCCTGAGCAAGACCAAAGAGGATTTCATTGGCTAGGTTGAGGTCAGAGTCTTTCAAAATTGAATTTGGTACAGATGTGAAACCACTGACTTTGTATCCGTCCACTTCGACTTGATTAAATTTGAAATCAACTTCATTGATTTTCCCAATCATTTCTGTCCAAATTGCTTCTGGAATAGTCCCAGCGATGTTCTGACGAGCTTCGCCCTTAACAGGTTTAAGCCAAACTTTAGTGATCAGTTTTGAATATTGGTCCATGTTGTTGCGAAGCAACTCCAAGAACACTTCTGGAATGGTCAATTCTGAACCATTGACAGCACGTTTTTCTTGGATAAGGCTGCGTGTGTTTTCTAGGAATGACTTGACTTCGCTGCGTTCTACCAATTCAGCCATAGCAGCGCGAGTCAATCCACCAAAATATTTGTTTCGTGTCATAGTTGAGAGTTCTCCTTTTTGTTTGTTTCGGTTTTCAGGTTCAGCAGCAGGTTCTTCTTTGGGTTCATCTTTAGGCTCCTTGCCTTCCAATGCAGCCAATTCTTCTTCAAGTTCGTCAATTTCGGATTGGATAGCATCGACTTTGTCTTGATATTCAGCTTGTTCCTTTGTCAAATTGTCGATTTCTTCTTCGACAGCCTTGATTTCTTCGTCAGACCGTGCTTCTTCGATGGCTACTTCAAGCTGAGCACTGCGTTCATCAAAATTATTACCGTCGTTCAGCTCAGACAAGCTTTCTTTCAAGACCTTAATTTTGCGACGGAGCATGAGTTGTTTTAGCATGGGTTAATTTCTCCTTTAATTGTTTTTTTCGGACTTCCAAGGTCCGATTTTGTAGATTTTCAAAATCTCGTTTCCGAGCTTGAACACTAGTAGCTTCATATGCTGGGAAAGTTACGATAGATACTTCATGTAGGTCAATCTTCTCAATTGTCCACTTGATTGTTCCATCTTCACGGAATTCTGTTGATTCTTCGATGATGTTAAAACCAAATGAACATTGATCCACATCTCCACGTTGAACACGAGCATACAGATTAAGTGCATCAGTATCTTGTTCGTTGATAACAACACGGGCCCATAGTCCCTTGTCATCAGCTTCCAAAGTCAATGTACCAGCCTTATTACGACCAAGTACAAGCTCTGTATTGTGATTGATAAGCGCCCGAATATCATTCTCGAGAGTATCATCAAATGCGCCACTTTTGATTTCTTCAAAAGCACCTGTCCACAATTCTGTTTCAGAGCCATAGACTGCAAAATAACCTTCAATTACTTTCTCTTGTTGGCCTTCTTGTTGTTCACGAACAGCAAGTTCAGATTTAAAGCTACGAGTCAGATAGGTTGTTCTCTCCACTTGTTTCTCCTTTCTCTAGTTTTTTCTGATCGCCAATCTTGTCCGCTGGAATAAAGTTTTCCAAAATGACAAGCTGGTCCAACCCTTCTTTTGGTGGCAAGTTTATCCAATTACGGACTTCATTCCCTTCCATCAATCCACGAATATAGAGATTTGAGCCAATTTCCGACAAAGCCTTGAGGTCGTAAGTCAGTAGACTTCTCCAGTTCAAAATAAAATAGTGATGTGGAGAAAGTAGCAACTTGGCTGTCAGTTCCTGTTGAATAATCTCAGCGATGGAGCGTATGCGAGTGGTGACAAAGTTGTCAAACTCAGCTTTATCGAATTTACCGACACCGACAAAAAAGGCTGGTACTTGTAAGATATTGGCAATGGTTGTCTTATCTACTTCCACACTGTCCTTGATGGCAATGTCATTCAGACTAAGTGGTTTGATTTGCTGGACATCTATCATCTCAGCAGGAATAATCCATGGCTTGCCAGCCGTAGAGTTTTTTAGGTACATGTCAAATACCTTGTCACGACCTTCTTCCGAAGCAAGCTCTGCCGTATTGGCATCCGTCTTGACAATCAGAGATGGCATATACTTCCCAGACATAAATTCATTTTTTGTATCCGAAGCCTGCTTGAGATTTTTCAGCAGGTCAGCCATGACAACCCTATACCCTTGCCCAAGCCAAGGCTTTTCAGGGTGGACATTCATGGCAAAGTGTAGCACTTCGTCAGGTCCATACACTTCTTGGTAATCATAGACAACTTGATAGTCAAAGTTGGTCCCGTCAAATCGTATTTTTGATGGTGGCAATGGTTTCAAGTCAGCAATCAAGCCATCTTTGTCAATGATTGGATAGACAACGCTATTCCCATCGCCTTCCAAAAGCATTGACCTGACAATGTTGGCTACCCACTTCTTGCGGCTCATCCACTTGTAAGGATTGACATCAATCTTGCGAGATAGCTCATTCTTGAGCCGAATGTCGCCTTTTTCTGTGTTCTCCATCAAGTGGATGGTCATGGACGAAACCATGTCAGCAATCCTATCAACCGCCGTCCGAACTTCTGGACAATCAGCAAGCCGAATATAACCCTGTGACATGGATTTTTTGAAAAAATCCTCTGACACAAAGACTTGCATAGCAGATGATGGCTCAGACCGAATTTGATTTGTGTTGTTTTTCTTTCGTTTTTTCAATTTCTTCCTCCGTTCAACCAAGCAGAAGCGTTGCCTGATTTCTCGCTATCTTCTAGCATTTGACAAGCAGCAAACACCGACGCATCGAATAAGTCAATACGCATAGACTTCTCGACCTTTTCATACTGGATCATGTCATCGACCTTTTCAATCCCACGGACATTTCCGACACAATACTCATATGCGTCAGAATGGCAATAGTAAAATTTCCCGTTGAGTGACTTGGTTTCAATTCGTCTGAAGCCTTCCGACTTTTTCCAGAAATACTGTGGAGCATCCACAATCTTGAACTTGGCCTTTTTCATACCTGAGAAGAACTCACGACCGAACTTCTTATCAAATCCCACACGTTGGATCTTGAAACCCATATCCCTCATACTGACAAACCAATTCACGATGTCGTCATAGGAAACTGTTGGAGTGTTTGACATGGTCAACCATCCATCTTGTTCCCAACCAAACAATGGAATACCATCATCATTAGCCTTCTGATGTGCAGCAGTAATTGGGAAGAATGCATGAGTGATAACAATGTCCACATCTTCATAAGTTCCGTATAGAGCTGCAGCAGTCAAATCATGAAGCTTGGACAAGTCTGCACCACCATACCATTTGATAGGCAACTTAACCAAGTCTTCCAAGGTCCAGTCATAATTCAAATCAGAGTTGATAAAGTCCTGAACATTGAAATATGCCGTCATTGAGTTAGTGAAGACATTGAGGGTCTTGTTAAAGAATTCATTCCGTGTCTGTGGATCAGCCAATGCGACCTCTGCATCGTGGACAAGTTCCTTGAGCTCGACCGTCACACCAAGCGACGGATTGGCTTGCTGGATGTAGATTGGGTTAGTGAAATCGACTATTTTCCCATCTTTATCGGTATCCGCATCACAGATAAACAAGAAATAACTGTCATCTTCCACAGTTCCATCAAGAACCTTGTCGCAGTACTTCAACCGCTGGGCTAAGAAACCGTTTGGCTTGTCCCCTGCAGTCGTGATGGCCATAAGCAACTTATTCCGATAAGCCCGCTGGGCATTTTTCATCAGCGTGTACTTCTTGGATGACTTCATCCCGTGGATCTCATCTAGGATGATGATGTTCCCGTTGAATGAGTCCAGATTGTCTTCTTCAGCAGCAAGAGCATTGATGGTGAAAGAGCCTTTGGAAAACTCCTTACGGATTACATGCTCATTGTTGTTATCCTTGATCTTGATGGATTTATCTTTCCAGTACTTGACTGTATGCGTTAAAAAGTCAAAACTCTCTCGTGTTTGTTTGAGAGAGTTGGCTAGGATATACACATTTGAGCCACTTTGGTTATCTAAGATAGCAGCTGTCAAAGCCAGGGCAGAGGCAAATGGTGTTTTACCGTTTTTCCGTGGCAACATAAAAAGCGCTTCAGTGAAACGCCTTATTGTTGTATTTTTACGATAAAAACCAAAGAGATTGACGATACAGAAAATCTGCCAAGGTTGCAAAATGAAAGGGGCATTTGTTAAGGGCATACCCTCCAAGGATTCGCCTTTCCTGTGTACGACCAAACCCTGAATGAATTTTACTGCAAAATCAAACTGCTCATTTTTAAAATCAAACTTGTCGCTTGCAAGGTCATCGAGAAACCTCTGGCAAGCCTTTATTCTCCTCTTGCCAGCAATTATCTTGCCAGAGACTACATCAGTTGCATAACCCACCGCTATTTTGAAGTTGGGTGAATTGTTTTTGATCATCATAGCAGATTAGCAATCATGCCTTCCAGACCTCCAGCATCCTTTGGTTTAGGTGGTTCGATTCCGACAGCCTTTGGATTTAAGCCAAGTCTATCCGAATAGGTAACAATATCCTTGCGAAGATTTTCCATAGACTGAACCAACGGTGTCTTTCTCTCAACAATGGTGCCTCTACCTGTTTCATGCTCTTCTGTGAACTGTGACCCATTAGCCAAGAACTCTTCCCGAGCGTTCTGGTAGTCATAGAGCAAGCCAGAATAGATTTCGATGATGTCATCATAATGCTTTGAGTAGGTCCCCATTTCTTTCATAGACTTCACAATTCTGTTTTTGATTGTGCTTTGTCCTTTAGGCCTTGCCAAAAACTTACCTCCTTCCAAAAATTTCGTGTAAAAATGTGACAAAAATCCTCACAGAATCGTAGAGGGGGAAAAAGTTCCCCTTCCCGGTCCCCAACGGCACAAAGTGATTTTAATTTTGAGGGGGGGCTTTGTGAATGACTGAAAGATTTTTATAAAATTCATCAAAAAATTTTTTTCGTTTTCTTTGCCACCACAAGCCCTGCCCTACAACTTTGTCGTTGGTTCTATCGTGAAAGGTTCCGTGTACTTTGTTAGTCAGACTAATAACATTCCAAGATACAAACTCCAGTTCTGGATATTCTGATACTGGATAAATGTGATGTACCATTTCAGCTGGAACAGTCTTGCCGTATCTCAACGATTCTTGACAGAGATACTTGTCACGTTTCATTGTACGACTTCGGAACTTATCCCAGCGACTAGACTTCAGCGTTTTACGAACAGGTTTAAATGTCACTGACTACCTCCAGTTTCACTTGGACAACCACATAATTACGACCACATCCTCTTTCCTCGAGCTCAAGTGTTGCCTTAAGTTTGCTTGAATAAGTCAAGGCTTGTCTATCACTTGTCCTTTGGCGTGGAGGAGAATATCTATAGTCAGTTCCATAAACAAATTTTCCTGTCTGTTTATTCATGATGCAAAATGTTCTCATGTTCCACTATCCTCATCAACAGAAAAGGACAACTCGTCCAGCTGTCCTACTTGTTTACAAAAATTCATGATACAAATATAACACGAAAATCGTGAGAAAAACAGTACCCTTTTTTCTCATTTTTCAAAAACTACTTGACAAGTTCTCTGCTTGGTAGTTCCTAAAATAAAACTATACCATTTTCCCTCTCAATCATCTTTAACCTATATTGTGTCACTTTCGCTTTTTTCTCAAAAGTCTTGTAAACAAAAGGTTTTCCAGCTTTCTTATTTTTCAATCTGACACTACTGCAATATGTCACATTCTTATGTTCCTAAACGGAAATTTGCTAAGGCTCGGTCCTGTTGGTCTTGGTTGATACCTATGTATCTTTTGGTAATTGCTGCGCTAGCATGATTGAACAATTCCATGAGCATGGCAATATCCTTGTACTTCTGATAATAGTGATAGCCAAAAGTTTTTCGCATGGTATGCGTTCCAACATTTTCAACTCCACAATCTTCAGCAGCTATCTTGATAATGCTGTATGCTGCCTGTCTTGTCAACGGCTTGTTCTTTCCTTTGCGACTTTGGAATAAGTAATCGCCGACACGTTTGCCTTTGATGTGTTTATCCATTTCCCGTTTGAGAAAAGCATTCATCTTGACCTTGCGACGTTTCTTGGTTTTTCTTTCTATCAGCAAAAGATACCAGCCACGGACATTAGACACCTTTAGATTCAGAATGTCGGAAATGCGTAAGCCTGTGTTAATCCCTGTCAAGAATATCAAATAGTTGCGATAGTCCCAATCTTTTAGATAATCACACATGATGTCGATGTCTTCCTTGTTGCGAATTGGTTCAACATAGTTCATAGCCTTTTCCCTCCTTTCTTGCAGATAAATGAAAAAGCCAGTGCATTTCTGCAACTGACCTGTAAATCTGTCGGGCGAGTTCTGGTTATTCTTGAAAGGTGTTCCTCTGAAAACGAAAGGCTCTTGTGGGTATCTATCCATCTTCTCGTTCCGACACTATCATAATACCAAGATTTTCATGAGAAAAATAGTAGCCTTTTTTCTCATTTTACAATTCCCCTTTTAATATTGCATACTGCTCCAAGATAATTCTACGACGGCGATAGATTGTTGCATTGCTTAAAAATTTCTGGTCTGCAATTTCTTCCCAGCGTAGTTGTGGGTACTGCCAGCGTAGATTGAAGATTTCCTTGTCTTCGTCGATTAGGTTAGAAAGTAGCTTGTCCACAATCTCCTTGAAACCTTCCAGGAACTTTAATGTCGGATCATCCGCGAGCTTGACCGCGATGGTTTCTGTTGGTTTGCTGATTCCGATTGAAGTCCCACCTTGGCTGTCTGGGTTTCTGGTAGTTAGCTCCAGCCTGCGTAAATCTATGGTTCGCTGGATACCCCGGAACTTGAATAGTTCTTGGTCCAGTAGTTGAAGTTCCTTGTTGCTCAATTTCTTCAAATTTCACCTCCGAATTTTCTAAATAATTAAATAAGCTATCGAACATTTTAGAAAAAGCCTTACTGATGTCAGAAACTATCTGCTGAATTATTCTAGATAAAACTTCAATTTCTTCATGACTTAACTTTATAAGCTTATTTTCTAATTCTAGTTGTTTCTTCTGAGCAAGTTGTTTAGCTTTCTTCTTCTTAATCCTTCTATTCATCTTGCTCTCCATTTCCTGGTATTAGCTTTCATGAATGTAGCCTGCCATTGCTTCCTGAATGATGATGTAAGTTAGTTTCTTGTACTTTGTCATTACAATCTTACCTCATCTCCTATTTTGAGATATTCATAGTTTGTTTGAGTAACTACGAATACTCCGTAATTTTGTACTGTGATAGTGTACATGTTACCAATCTTCTCCTTGTGGACGACTCTGCCTTTGATTTCTGCGCCTTGATTATCAGCTTTATAGATAATCATCGGGCGCTTTTCTTCTAATTTCTTAATCTGGATACTCTGCCAGACATTCAATCCAGCAGACAATAATATCCAGATTGCGATAAATCGTTTCAATCGGTTGCCTCCTTCTTTAATTTTACGGCAATTTCTAAGTAAAAGTCTTGATCTGGTATCTCTAGCATCGCTGTATTGGTTTTACCATCAGACTCAACGATAATTTTTCCGATTGCCAAAACTAAGTCTTCAATTGTGCTATTTAGCGTAAGGCTCATTCTGTTACCTCCTTAAAGCGCCCATCTATTTTTGGACTTATTTCTTTTGAAAATAGGATTCTTCTTTTCTTTTTTCTTTTGCTTGTGATATTCACTGTCTTTGTTAAAGATAATATCTTCATCTTCAATCAGTTCAGGAATGAAGTACCCCGATGGGTATCGTTCAGGTCGTTCCATCACTCCACCTCCTTGAAATCATCTTTTCTGATATCGACAACCTCTTCAAGATATTCCTTTGAACACCAGTCGTATTTAACGCATTGTCTAATAAATCTTTTTTTGTAAAAACAATGCTCTATGTATGCGATCGGGAATAGCAAAGCGATGAAAGGCGAACAAATGATTAAAAATAAATAAATAGCAATTCCACAAACTTTTGAGTCTGCAATATATTCATAAAAATCTACTAAATCTTTTATTGATTTTAAATGCCTGATAAAAATAATATAGTTCTTTCTTTTCAATCTTTCACCTCCTGCACTTCTACCCCATCACAATCAAACATCCAGCCGAAACCTGCTTCTTCTAGTTCTTTTCGGGTGTGTTCAGTTCTTATTGCATCAATCTCCATACGAGATTCAATAGTCCACTTATTTTCTCCCTTGTGGTAATTTAAGTAACTATTATAATTGGTAATCCCAATAATCTTCACTAGATACCGCTTCTCTTTTTCGTAGCCGTCAAGCCATGCACGGGCGAAGAGTTCCATGTTGTCGTCTGTGTAAAACCAAGTGCTTAATTCTGAGTTGTCATCTGTAAAATCCATTGCATCTTGCAAATCCCAATCATGTTCTTTTGCGTATGCAATATGTTCCGCCACAAACTGCGGTACTTTGACTTTCTGCGGTTCGTCTAGTTGTCTGACTAAACCAAGTACAACTTTCTTGTCAACATACGGTCTATATTTATAATTTTCTGCTGGTAAGACTTCGATTTTCTCAACTAATTCTTGTTTATTCATTCTTCAGTTCCTCCAACTGTTCCTTATATCTTTTTATCTTCTTCCTCCAAAAATCTCTTTCAGCTGCTCTCATGTGCACCGCTGACTTCTGACTTGGTTTATTCAGTTCTTCGATTTTTGCTTCTGCTTGCTCGATTGAATGTTCTAGCGATTCAATCATAGCTTGTTTTATTGCGTTCATTTACTATCTCCTAAAATGGCATGTCATCATCTGAAATATCCAAAGGATTGGTAGCTCCGAAACTTGCTGGCATCTGATTTTCCATGCTCGAATAATCCGCAGTCTTATCTCGCTTTTCCAAAATCTGAAAGCTTTCAGCTACAACTTCCGTCACATAGACACGTTGTCCTTGCTGATTTTCATAACTACGAGTTTGGATACGGCCAGTAATTCCTACCAGGTTCCCTTTTTTACACCAGTTTGCGAAATTTTCAGCCTGCTGGCGCCAAATCATGCAATTAATGAAATCAGCTTCACGATCACCTGCTTGATTCTTAAAATTTCGATTAACTGCCAAATTAAATGTAGCAACTGCAATGTTCGATGGTGTATACCTTAATTCAGCATCACGAGTTAACCGGCCAATAAGTACGACGTTATTAATCATTATTATAGGTCCTCCTCTTTCACAAACACCCCGTCAATCATTTTCCCTTTGCGGTCTTTGATAACGTTGTATGCTTCGTCTAAACAATTCTCAGCAGTAGTTCCATTTAAAAACGAAACAGTGCTGACCACGCTATCAAGAAACATGATATCTGACTTAATTAAAGGAGTTTGCGTTTCGTTATGACAAACATGAGAGTACAATTTTTGAGAAATATTGCCCAGGCTTGAAACCATCAGCAATAATTCAAGTTCTTGTTCATTAGCTGAAATTTTAGCACCATTTTTGATCTGTTGCTCAAGTCGAATCAATACTACCTGGATATCACCAAGCGCATCGTAAATCAGTTCAGATTTATCCTTTGCGATACCCTCAAACAATTCTCCTGATTCTTCCATCAACTTCAAGAACTGTTTGACAGGATTTGCTTCATGTAAATTTCGGTCAACAAACCATTGTTGTACTTTTTCTTCCAAATTCATTTTTGTATTCATCTTATTTTTCCTCTCTTTTCTTCGTAATCAAGTAGTAGCAGTCAACTGATCCGTAGTCAATCCTGATGTTCTCACCACTCATGCTTTTCCGAAATCGTGGATGACTGATTGCTGAGTAACTAGCTTGATGTTTCTTTAATTCATTGATTGCGCTATGTATATGGCCAAAACTTCCAATGAGTATCTTGCGGTGACCGTTATAAATGAAGTAGAGCTCAATCATCAATACCTCCTAAAATTTCATAAAAGCCATCCAATGAGTTGTCCCACGCTGTTGCCCAAAAAGTGGTTGTTGGGGAACTAATTCCAAAATTTCCTTAACATTTACTTGAGCATCCGACCACTTGAAAATAAGTGTTCCACCTGTTTTCAAAACTCTAAAACATTCTTCAAAACCTTGTTGTAAATCTAACCTCCAAGTCAACAAGTCTAGTTGACCATATTGCGCACGCATGAATGATTTCTGGCCAGCCCAGAGAAGGTGTGGCGGATCAAACACAACAAGATTAAATGTTTCGTCATCAAATGGCATATCTCGAAAATCTGCAACAATGTCTGGCTTAACATTGATTTTCTTTTTGTGAATTTCAAATTCTTCTTCACGTCTATCCATGTATGTTGTGTGTGGCTCTTGTTTATCAAACCAGAACATCCTAGACCCACAGCACGCATCTAGTATCCGTATATCTTCCATCAATACCTCCTGTCCTTCATCCCAGACGGATACACAAAGCACTTGCCTGTCGCTCCTTCAAAAATACGACTTGATAGAGCACCATTCCCAAAATCGTCCGAGTAAATCTCCTTAATTTCTTCACTAGACAGATTTGTATTGATAATCGTATTCGTCCGATTATCCAGGATCTTGAACAATATCTGATGTGCCCACTCATTCCGCTTCGTGTCGGCCTTTCGACTCTCTTTCCCAAGGTCATCCAAGAAAAGAAAATCAACCTCAGACAATAGCTTGACCATCTTCGCTTCTGAATAGCCATTATCAAATTCAAAGCTTTCTCGAATCTTGTCAAACAAAGCCACAACTGAAACAAAGAGCACGCTTTTAGGTTCATCATAAGACTTGAACTGCTCATTGAGAAACCGAGCTAATCCATAAGTCAGATGACTCTTACCAACACCAGAAGGCCCTGTGATGATGGCATTCCCAACTGTACCTTTGGCATACTCACGTTCCAATCGCTTCACAAAATTCATAGCCTTTTCATCAATATCAACCTGAATCTCATAGTCATGTAATGACTTGCTGGCAAGCTTGCTTGAAACGATGCTATCACGATAGAATACATCATAGGTATCTGATAACTTGCTTTTAACTTCAGCTTCTATATTCAACTGCTTTTTAAATAGTCGAATATTTTCTCTTTCACATTCAGGGCATTGGCTGATTTCTTCGACCTTACCTTTGATTGGTATTTTTGTAGACCAAAGATGACATCCATGGATTTCACAGGTATCATCAAGGACAAAGACGGTTGTTTTTCCGAAATGTTTCATTTAAAAACCTAACCTTTCGTCTGTTTTCTTTTCTCTTTTAACAACTTTTCCTTGGTTTAAATAACTGTCAAATTTTGTTCCAAAGAGAGTTTCAGGTCGTAAGTATTTTGCGTACTTTGTGCCTGACCAATCTTTGATTGTGTTATCAATGACTTGTTTGAAATCATCGAGTCTATATCCCTCTGACCATCTAGCTTTAATTAAAGACTTATTTTTTTGAACGTTGTCTCTGTAATTCTTTCCCGTTTTGGTATTGAGGTACTCAATGATTTCTTTGTAAGGGATAGCTTCAACTTCTTCAGTATAGGTAGTTAAGCTATCCTTATCTAAGCTAACCTTACTTACCCTATCCTGTGTATCCAAATGGTATCCATTTGGTATGACATTTTCTAAAGGTTTTAACATAGCTGTTTTTGAGTGATCGTACTCTAACTGAGTTTTTTCATCCTGATGCAATGTTGATTGGAATCTATCTGACCTGATATAATTGTGGATTCTCCAATGTCTGATGACAACTACTCCGCTATCGAATGGGATAAGAAATCTTTTTGCAATTAGTAATTTCATATCATCGTCGCTTGCTCCGATGGTCCTTTGAATTGTCTTGGCTTTGTCAATAAAACCCTCATCATCTGCTCCCATATTTAGGTGAAAGTAGAGAGCTTGTGATGATAGTGGCATTTCAAGAAAACGGTCGGTTTCAGTAATTTTTCTACTAAACATTCTTCGCTGTGCCATATACTACTCCTCTATATTTGAAAATTTTGTGTATTCTTTGTGAAAATATAATTTAACTGTACCAAGACTACCGTGACGGTTTTTTTCTAAGATCAGTTCTGTTACGTTATTTGCTTCCTGACTGTCTGCTTGTTCTTTTTGATAGTAGGCATCACGATACAAGAAAGCTACAATGTCTGCATCTTGCTCAATCGAACCAGATTCTCGCAAATCTGATAGCATTGGGCGCTTGTCCTGTCTCTGCTCAACCGACCGACTCAACTGCGATAAGGCTATGACAGGAACTCTCAAATCCTTTGCTAGTATCTTCAATTCCCTTGAAATTTCAGAAACAATCTGCTGACGATTCTCCCTCTTTGAACCAGTAATCAACTGCAAGTAGTCAATGATGATAATGCCCAGACCGCCCATTTCTTGAGAAAGCTTTCGAGCCTTTGACCGTATCTCTGAAATCCGAATCCCAGCCGTGTCATCCACGAAAATAGGCACATCATAGAGATTGCTTTGCGCATGTACAAGTCTTTTCCACTCATCGGTACTAAGATTCCCAGTCTTCAGATGATAACCTGGAACCATACCCTCAGATGCCACCATGCGCTCAATCAATTCCTCTGCTCCCATTTCAAGCGAGAAAATGACAGCAGGTTTTCTTTCCATCGTAGCCACATGCTTTGCAATGTTCAATGCTAGCGCCGTCTTACCCATAGCAGGACGAGCAGCAAGGATGATAAGATTCCCTTCATGAAGGCCTGTTGTTATCTTATCTAATCCGACAAAGCCAGTAGATAGACCAGTCACGAATCCATCTGTCTGCGAGCGATTCTCGACTATCTGCATGTGTGTATCAAGGATATCGGCTACATTGCGAAAACCTGTGTCTGCATTTTGAATACTGATATCCAGCAGAGATTTTTCAGTTTTAGCAATGAGGTCATCAATCGATACATCACCTTGGTAGGCACTAGATAATGAATCAAACAAGTCAGCGATGACTTTCCGAAGTGTTGCCTTCTCTTTTACTAATTTTGCGTAATGCTCCACATTTTTCGATGTTGGTGTTGAATTTACCAACTCGACAACGTAGTTTATACCACCGATATTTGAGATGTCACCTTGATTGGTAAGAGCAGACACCATAGTCGTAGCATCGATTGGCTCACCTTTTTCAAGTAATGACAACATGGTCTTAAATACAATCTTGTTAGCTGGTTTATAAAAATCATCAGGGACCAATTCGTCTGCTAGAGATGCCATTGTTTCTGGTGAGATAAAGACTGCACCCAGAACCGACTGCTCTGCGACTAAATCATGAGGTGGTATTCTAAAATCTTCACTCATGCGCTATTCCCCCAATATTTTTCTAGATCAACATTCATCACTGCAGCAAGATTCTTTTGCTCAGTTAGGATTTGACGACGATAAGGCGCAAGCCCAGCTTGTCGCTCCTCCTCACTTCGTGGCAAGTAATATCCATTTGGTTTCATCTTCTTAGCTACGATAGGATGCCCAAAATTAACACGCAAGCTTTCGATAGTCTCTTCCAGCTTACGCTTCGACAGTCCGGTTTCTAAACGAATTTCACTGGCTTGGATTGGCAAATCGAAGGTCGCACAATTGATAATCATGTTTAAGACACGAATTTCCATCTCACTCATTTCACGACTAACACTCATGTCTTTGCCCTCCATTTTCTTGGATTCTGACGGAAATTCATAGTCATTTCCTGATAAAGCAAACGCCCATTTTCTTCTAAGAGGCCTGCATTTTGCTTTCTTAGAAAATCATTGTTACCTGCTTCTTCCAGGTAGTCCTGAGCCAGTCTGTCATAATCTTCGATGCATGCTCTAAAAACTTGTGGTACATCCTCAATCGATGAAGGAAGTCCGACAGGCGGCTGAGTGTCATAGGTAAATCTTCTATCGCTATTTTTCAAGTTTCTTCGGGCAACTTCTCCGAAATCTTCTGTTTTTTCAATGATGACTACTACATTTTGTTCATCCGATTTTTCATTTTTAGCAGTCAGTAGCATCAGGATGAAGATACCGATAAGGATAGCCACTAATCCTAACAATTGGCTTGATAAAGTTGGTTCTGTCATATTAAAACTCCAAATTGCTTTTCTTTTTTTAGATTTTCCAGCATCTCTGCTAGTGTTTCTTTTTTAGCACGGTAACGATTTCTGCTTTTCCATTTAACGAATAGTCGAAAACCTTCATAATTGATAAATACTAACTTGTGAGTTGGATTATCAATAAATTGTTTAAAATCTGGGTGTTCTCTCATTTCAGTAGCCCAGACTTTAGCAGTTCCAACTGTGAGACCTTCCCACATCTGACAAAGATGTGTATAATCTCCATGAGTTGCTTTTTCGTTAATTCCTACTGGCTTGTAAGTAATTTCTGCTTTAGGCATGGATTTTCCTCTCTTTCTGTGATATAATTTTCTTGAATAATTTTCTAAGTGCCTGATTGCAGTCAGGTGCTTTTTTATTTAGAAATCTTACTTTCCATAGCCCTGAGTTCTATCTCATGGCTAACTTGTTTCAATAGCTTCTCACATGCTATTTTAGCTTCTCTGTATGTTGTATTCTCTCTGATAAAGTAATCAGCTAGTTCTATGATTTTATCTTCCATTCAACCTCCTATATCAGTCTTGAGACGGATGTTTTTCTTCCTTAAATTGATATAATAATTTCGACTAGGACCTCTCGCCGTTTTAGTCAATATTTCAATAGAAAGAACGAAATAATGATTATGGACCCTAACCAACTTAAAGACTTTCTCCCTCTTTTTACAGGATTTTTAGGAGGAGCTACTTCAGCCGGTGTATTTGCTGGACCTATTCAAACATTGCAAGATTGGTGGTATGTCAATTATGGCCACAACGTTTCTAATCAAGTAGCGTTATTGCGTGCAAAAAACGAAATTGATGTAGAGAATCTCAGAAATAGCACACTTCAACAAGTGGCTACTATCCCACCAGAAAATGTTCAAGAACCACCTCTAAAAATATTAGGTCCTGCATTGGAAGCATCTAAGTATTATATTGAGGAAGAAGAACTGCGATTTATGTTTGCTAAAATTTTAGCAAGTTCATTTGATGATCGAAAAAACTCGATTATACACCCATCTTTCGTTGAAATTATCAAGCAACTAGACGTAACGGATGCACGTATTCTCCAATTTTTAAAAGGACAGAATCCCTTAGCAGGATCCCCAATCCCTATCATGAAAGCTGTTATAAGATCCGATAGTGGCTACAAAATAGTATTCCCAATCATATACTTTATAAATGGCACTGAAGGGATTAATGAATTATCTTCATCTTTAACGAACTTAGAGCGACTAGGTCTGTTAAAAATTGATGATGATAGATATTCCACAATTGATTCAAACTATGATTTCATTAGAAATAGCTTCGCTGTTCAACAAGTTCTTCAAAACCATCCAGAAATTAGTCTTGAAAAAATGTGTTTTTCTATCACTCCTCTTGGCGAGAATTTTTTGGGAGTTTGCTTATGATATCTTCAGCAAATTTCTTAACGCTTGATGTTTCAAAATCCATATATTTTTTGTACAGTTCATTTACTTTATAAATGTGGTAATGCATCATAGTGTATGTCACAATTAAAGATGTCAGAACTGATATAATAAATGCTTCCATGAACTCTCCTTACAATCTATTTGTTAGTAAATTCTCAAGATAACTAGTGTTTCTTAGAACATTATCAACTAATTTAGGGTCTGCTTTTATAAAGGCGGACTCTTTTTTTCCGCTATACGGATATCGGTTCGGTTTCATTTTTCTACTCCTCAAATTTTTCCCACGACTCATTGATTCGCAACTTCTTGTTAATGCGAAGCTTCAAATCATCGCTCCCTTTTCCATCTTTCACCAGCTGTGTAATAGCTGATGGACTAACACCTACAACAATAGCCAAGTCCGTCTGTGACCATCCACGTTGTTCAATTCTCTCTTTTACAAGCTCAATCCATTTACGATGTTGTTGGCTCATGTTTCCTCCTCCTTTGTTGTTTTTGTGAAGTTAAAAAGTTGGTAAATACAAAAGTGTTATTTCTTGACTTTTATAATACGTTTGTGTAAAATAAAAGCGTAGTAAAAGACTTGATAAAATAACAAATCTATCAATTATCGTTGCTCGCCAAAGCTATTAGTTTTTAGATAAGTTTTTACATTGTTTTTTACCAACTTATTAACTTACAAGAACTATTTTACACGAACGTATTATTTTTGTCAATAGTTTTTTTAAAAAAATTACACTTTTGTGTAAAATAATTTTGTAAGTTCTTTAGAAAGGTTGATTTTACAATGTTTGAAGCATTTGAAAGAATCAAAGGACTTGCAAAGAAGCGTGGTGTAAATCTTCAAAAAGTATCTGAAGATCTCGGATTTAGTACAAATTACTTGTATAGTTTGAAAAATAAAAAAACACCGTCTGCTGAACATTTGGCGAAAATCGCTGAATACTTCAATGTTTCGACTGATTATATTCTTGGTCGAACCGATAATCCAAGTCTTCCAAGTGAATCCGTCACAACTGCTGATGGTCGTGTTGTTGACTTGTCAAATCTCCGTGAACGTGTGGTTCTGTTTGATGGTAAACCATTGTCAGATGAAGATGTAGACAAGATTGCACAGATCATTAAACTCTCTTTGGGGGTGTCCGATATTGAAAGTGAATGAGTTGCTGGATGAATACCAGGTCACACTCTATCTCTTCCCGGAAACCATGTGGGAGCGTAGAGGCTTCTATTTCCCCGATGAGCGCGTTATTTATGTCAATGGTAATCTTAGCCAGGAAGAGCGAGAAAAGGTCATCCTGCACGAATTAGGGCACATGAACCACAACCCAGCCAATTACAAACGGCTGCTATACAAATATGAGAACGAAGCAGAACGCTTCATGATTCGACATCTCATCTCTGAAGAACTCGCACAGTATGAAGTATCAGACTTCAACTGGATCCAGTTTGCAGAAAGACACAAAATCTCAACAACCTGGGGCGAAGATATGATTCAGGAAGAGTTTAAGAAAGTTGTGGGGTAGGAAAGAGGCTAAATATGATCAAAGATATTATCGAAAACAATAGTTATCCAATTGTATTTATTGGTTCTGGGATGTCAAAACGTTATTTGAAAAACTTTCCTACTTGGGATGCACTCCTTAAAGAATATTGGGAGCAAATAAAAGAACCAACTAGTATTTTTCAATTCAAACGCTCACTGAAAAGATCAGAAATTCCAGAAACTACTACAGATTTAGAAAAAGATTTTTTAGTTAACGTAAAAACTGCGGCTTATATCCAGCAAAAATTCGACGACCTCTTTTATGATAGAACCATTTCTGTCGAGGGTCTTACCGATGAAGAAGCTTATTCAAATAATATTTCGCCTTTTAAATACTCAGTTGCACAGCGTTTTTCAAAATATGAAATTAAAGATGAGATGCGTGACGAGATAGAAGAATATAAGAACTTTCTGTCGAAAGCTAAAGTTATTGTGACTACAAATTATGACACTTTAACAGAAGATTTACTTGCCGAATTAGATAAAAGGCCGACTGTTTATATTGGACAAAAAGGTTTTTTTGACGAAACCTATAACTGGTCAGAATTATTCAAAATTCATGGAGATGTAAATGACCCCAGCAGTATTATTATCACAGAAAAAGATTATAAAACTTATGATCAAAATTCCATTTTAATCAGTGCAAAAATACTCTCTAATTTAATTCAATCACCAATTATTTTTTTAGGATATTCTCTTACTGATAGAAATGTTCAAAAATTATTGACAGATTTTGCTTCACAGCTTCCAAATGATGACATGAGGAAAAATCTTAATCGAATCACAGTTGTAGAATATGAAAAGGATAATCACGATTTTACAGAACAGATTGTCAATAACCCTTCTTTGAATACCTCACATTCAATTCTAAGAACGGATAACTATAAACAAATTTTTTCAGACATAGGAAAAATAAACCAAGGATTGACTCCTTATGAAGTCAATCGTTTTCAAGAATCAATAAAAACTATAATTGTTACTGCAGGTAAAATAGGAAAACTTGATAGTCACCTTGTTAGTCCACAAAATCTTGACACTCTTCCTGAAGATATAAAAAAACGACGGATAGTCGTCGCTTTAGGTGATAAAAAGAATATGTTTGTAAATCCTAGCTACATCGATTATGTAGAAGATTATTTCAACGATGGAGCCACATTCTTACCAGAAGTCGCCTTACGATTTATAGCTAACGAAAATACACAAGCTAGAATCCCTTTTGTAAAATATCTAAAAGATGTAGATTATGATAAGTTCGACTTCTTATCTAAAAAACAAAAAGAAAAAATCTCCAAAAGAATCAATAAAATGGGAACTCTGCAAAACATCATTGATACGGTACCCAGACACAACAAAAAGGCATATAGCGATTTGCAAACTATTCTAGAGCTCAATGCACCTAAAACAAGAGAATTAGAATTAATCGCTTATAACATAGAGAATATTCCACAAAATGAAGTACTAGATTATATTAATTCTAAAGTAATTCCTGTCCTACAAGATAATTATAATGATAATGCTTCCGAATTATCAGCTCAGAGACGATTATTATTGGCTTATGATTTGATTAGTAACGGGAATTTGAGATAACAAAAAAACGATAGAGGACTGCTCGAGATGCAGAAAACTATCGTCGGGACTAGCGGGGATTTGCTAGGAGAAGGGCAGGTTCTAAACTAATTTTAGAAAAAGACACTTTCTTCACTCTCTATTCTATACCATTTCCTTATTATAGTCAATAAAAAATCCCCAAACTCAAATTTTGGTCGAGTAGAGTGTGAGGATTAACATTATAAGAAACAACCATTCAAAAGGTCGTTTTCTTATACCCATTTTAACAAGAAATGAGGTGAAAATCAATGATTAAAAAATATAGAAAAGGTGATGGTTTCGCCTACTATTTTAAAGCCTATCATGGAATTGATCCATTGACTGGCAAGAAGATTGTTACTTTTAGACGTGGCTTTAAAACCGAACGAGAAGCTAGACTGGCTGAAGCTAAGTGTTTATCTGATTATGAGAAGAAAACCTTTAGAAGCAGAAATACAACTACTTCTTTCGAACAGGTATATGAAACTTGGAAAGAGCATTATAGAAATACCGTAAAAGAATCTACCTATGTTAGCCAAATTGACAAAGCAGACAGACTTATTATCCCTCATTTTGGAGATAAGCCTATAAATAAAATAAATTTGACCATGTGTCAAACTCAGGTTAATAAATGGGCTGAAGAATATAAGCGATTTTTCGGGATCATCAGCATAGCAAATCAAATCTTTGACTATGCTATTTCAATGGAGTTGATTGAAACGAATCCAATGAAAAAGACACTGAAGTCTAAACGACAAAAAAATAATACAGATGAACTTGAAAAGTTCTACAACAAAGAAGAACTTAAGGAATTTTTTAAAATCGTTAAAGGCTTCGACGATAATGAAATGCTGACGTATTTTAGATTACTAGCTTTTACCGGAATGCGAAAGAATGAGATTAGCGTTCTAAGATGGTCTGATATCGATTTAAAAAAAGGACAGATTACTGTCAATCAAACCTTGGCCAAAGGTGAAGATAATAAACTTATCTTTCAGACTCCAAAGACCAAAAAGTGTGCCCGAACAATTACCCTCGATTCAAAAACAATCAAGGTTTTAAAAGATTGGCACAAATTCAGTACAAAAGGCTTATTATTTAAAAATGAATCAGGCAGCCCTAAAAGTAATGTACATGTCAATAACTTGCTGAATCGAGTTTGAAGAAGGTACCCTAATTTCAAGCGTATCACTCCTCACGGATTTAGACATAAACATTGCTCACTACTGTTTGAGGCTTGAGCAACTATCAAAGAGGTCTAGGAACGACTAGGACATGAAAATATACAAACAACGATGAACATATATGCTCACGTCACCAAAAAAGCAAAAAAAGAAGTTGCTGACAAATTTCCTTCCTACATTGGTTTTTAGAATCTGGGTATCACCATGGGTATCAAAACAAAAAACAGGCTCTCCGAATATATCGGAAAGCCTTATTTTATGCTATTTAAAGCAATTATTTTGCGATTGGGTAAACAGAAACTTGTTTCTTATCGCGACCTTTGCGTTCGAAGCGTACTACGCCTTCAACTTTAGCGAACAAAGTATCATCTCCACCACGTCCAACGTTCACACCTGGGTAGATGTGAGTACCGCGTTGACGGTAAAGGATAGATCCACCTGTTACAGTTTGTCCATCAGCTGCTTTAGCTCCAAGACGTTTTGCTTGTGAATCACGTCCGTTTGATGTAGAACCTCCACCTTTTTTGTGGGCGAAAAGTTGCAAGTTAGCAAGATTCAATTTCAACATAATTGTTTTCCTCCATGTTAGTTTTCTGTGATAACTCTTGTTTGGACGAACTCGGATGAGTTCTCCGATAAGTTTGCCATCCCTAAGAAAAATGATTCAAAGAATAGTTGGG
>ERZ773213.273-NODE-273-length-32751-cov-34.540800_pt1 | contig 32751 bp, 47 predicted proteins | sample MGYA00580996_ERZ773213 | MGnify/ENA primary metagenome ERZ773213 (study PRJEB29015, sample SAMEA2738152) | human oral metagenome | biome: human oral; feature: human-associated habitat; material: saliva | place: China | collected 2197 ...
TCTGTATCACACACGCTTTCTTTCCTCGTGTCAATGCTCAAAAGAAAGCCAATGATGATGGCATCCCACTTTTTGGGTGGCAATCAGACGGATGGCTGACCATGAGTAATACTCCAACTGTTCTCTATGATGACATTGTTAAATGGTTCATAGAGATGAGACAGAAAGGCTTCAAAATTGCTGCTGTCGGTATGGACAGGAAATTTGGTAGAGAGTTCATGCTAAAAATGAAGCAAGCTAAATTCAAAATGATTGACCAGCCTCAGCTATTCTATTTGAAATCAGAGGGATTCAGAAGAATTGAATTGAAAGTGAAGAATAAAGAATTTTATTATGTGCATTCGGACGCTTATGAGTATTGTGTCAGCAATGTCAGAGCCATTGAGAAAGTAGATGATGCTGTCCAGTATGAGAAATTGGACGGTGATGGCGGTACAGCAAGAATTGACTTGTTTGATGCGAGCGTTTTTGCTTGTATACAGGCACTTGCTAACCTTGGTAAGAATAAGAATGTGATGGCTTACTTTGATTAGATAGAAAGGAGGTGAGAAATATGGGAATCTTTGACAAATTATTCAAGCGTGGAAAGTCTCAGACGATGTTCACAAGCTTTGGGAATTCAGATATGGGCATCATGTATGACGGTGATGGCTACATTCCACTGGCAAGAAATCCAGATGTGATCATGGCTGTCAATAAAATTGCTGACATGGTTTCAAATATGACAATTCAGCTTATGGAGAATACAAAATCCGGAGATGTACGAATCAAGGACGGGTTAGCCCGTAAGATTGACATCAACCCTTGTGATCACATGACACGGAAATCATGGATCTTCAAAATTGTCAGAGACTTGCTTTTGTTTGGTGATGGAAATTCTGTTCTACATGTGGAATATGACCCAATGACTGACTATATCAGCAATCTCAGACCATTCCCAATGTCGGAAGTGTCATTCAAGAGTAATGATCTAACATACATGATCCATTTCAGAGACACTGATTTCAATCCAGATGAGGTGGTCCACTTTGCCATCAATCCTGATCCAGACCGGCCTTATATTGGGACCGGTTTTAGATTGGCCTTGAAAGATATTGTGCGTAATTTGAACATGGCCACACAGACCAAAAAGGGCTTTATGAACGGAAAGAACGTTCCTAGCCTTATTGTGAAGGTCGATTCATCAAGTGAGGAACTTGGGACTGTTGAAGGTCGGGAAAAAATCGCTAAGAAATACTTGACAACAAGCCAGTCTGGTGAACCTTGGATTGTTCCTGATGCCTTGATGGAAGTGGAACAAGTGAAGCCATTGAGTCTGAATGACATTGCTTTGAATGAGTCAGTAGAAATTGATAAGAAAACAGTAGCTGGGATGTTAGGAGTTCCGGCTTTTGTGTTAGGTGTGGGAGATTTCAACAAAGAAGAATACAACAACTTTGTGAATACAACCATCATGAGCATCGCAACAACGATCACTCAGACGCTCACAAGAGACCTACTGACTTCAACCACACGCTACTTCAAATTCAATCCACGTTCATTGTATTCATACGACATCACAGAGCTTTCAACTGTTGCTCAACAAATGACCAACAGTGCTGCAATGCGTAGAAATGAGTGGAGAGATTGGGTTGGTATGACTCCAGATCCTGAAATGGATGAAATTATTGTTCTTGAAAACTATCTGCCACAAGGCGAGTTAGGCAATCAGAGCAAACTAAACAAGGAAGGAGGAAATGCCAGTGAAGAAACGTAATTCCTACATTGCTACTCAATTCGAGACACGAGAAGAACAAGAATCTGGTGACTTGATTCTGAGTGGCTACTTCATCCGGTTCGATGAAGAAACTGAGCTGTGGCCAGGCTACTTTGAAGTGATCAAACGTGCAGGAGTGGAAGAAGCCATCAAGAATGCTGATATCCGTGCATTGTTTAACCATGATCATAACCTAGTATTAGGACGCACAGGAAACAGCACAGTGAGTCTCAAAGTTGATGACAAAGGTCTTTATGGTGACATTATCATCAACAGGAATGATCCAGACGCTATGGGAGCCTATGCCCGTGTCCAGCGTGGGGATATTGTTGGATGCAGTTTTGGATTTATGCCAATCAAGGTGGACACCATTGAGCGTGAAGATGGGTCTTATCTTGATACAGTGCTAGAACTTGAAATCTTTGAAGTCAGTCCTTGCACATTCCCGGCCTATCCACAGACTGAAATTGCTGCACGGAAGAAAGACTTTGAATGTCTAAAACGTGCCAATGTTGAAGCGTTAAATGAACGCAAAATGAAAATTAAGGAGAAATACAATCTATGAACAAAGCATTGATTCTGGGCGCACGTATGCGCACCAAAGCAAACAAGGTTGTTGAATTGGAAGAAGCAATCACAGAATTGAACAACCGTTCTGCTAGTGAAGCAGAAAAATTGGACCGTGCAGAAACTGAAGAAGAAGTTTCAACGGTTGAAAAGAGCCTTGAAGAAATCCAAAAAGAATTGGAAGAAAAACAAGCAGAAAAAGCAAAACTTGAAGAAGAAATTGAAGATCTTCAAAAACAAGTTGATGAACAAAATCGGAAAGCCCCAACATTCAAAGATGTTGAGCAACGTGGAGGAAAGAAATTGGAACAACGTGACGCAATTGCTAAATTCATTCGTACTGGTCAAACTCGTGACATTGAAGGTCTTAAAACAACTGACTCTGGAAGCGCTGCTTTGATCCCAACTGAAATTTTAAAACCTCACTTCCTTGAAAAGACACGCAATCCACTCTTGGATCTTGTCCAACGTGTTCAAGTGAATAGTGGCTCTGGTAAATATCCAGTTATCAAGAAGACAGATGGGAAAATGGCTTCTACTGATGAATTGAAAGCCAATCCTGAACTTGGAAAGCCAAAGATCAGTGAAATTGATTACTCAATCAAGACTTACCGTGGATACATTCCTGTGTCTCAAGAAATGATTGATGATGCAGACTACGACATCATGTCTATTGTAGAAGATGAAGTAGTCAATCAAGGTGAAAATACTGAGCTTTCATTGATTACTGCTGTACTAAAAGCAGCTCCTCAAGCAGATGCTGCTGGATTAGATGGCATCAAAGACATCTACAACAAGAAATTAAAACCAATCTACAAAGCAAGTATTGTTGTAACTCAATCAATGTTTGCAGCGCTTGACAAGGTCAAGGATAAAAATGGGAAATATATGCTTCAACCAGATGTTACATCACCTACAGGCTATTCATTCGGTGGCAAAAAGATTTATCCAGTGGATGACACTCTATTTGGCAATGAAGGTGACATGAAGTTCTTTATTGGAGATGTTGCTGAATTCGTTAAATTGTTTGACCGTCTTCAAGTATCAGTTAAATGGATTAACAATGATATCTATGGCCAATTGCTTGGACTCTTCCTACGTCTTGATGTCAAGAAAGTAGATGAAGCTGCTGGATTCTTTGGCACATACACTGATGTTGTAGCATAAGGAGGTATCACATGACCTATACAGTAATCCGTCCATTCAAGGACATGCGTGACACAGAACAACATGAATATAAGATTGATGATGTCTTCCCACGCAAAGGATATGAACCTGATCAAGAGTTTGTTAAAAGCCTCTTGACAGGCTTCAACTCAGCAGGTTCAATCTTCATCACTGATGAAGTAGTGAAGAAAGCTACTAAGAAAGTAGAAGAGGCCGCTGAAGAAGTGGAAGAAACTGCTGAGAAAGCAGAAGAAACCACTGAAGAAGTGAAAGAAGCTACTGAGGAAGTAGAAGAAGCCACTGAAGAAGTGAAAGAAGCTACTGAGGAAGTAGAAGAAGCCACTGAAGAGAAACCAAAGCGCAAGAAAGCAACTAAGAAAGAGGAAGAATAGCATGGACACTGGTCAGTTAGTGGAATTACTTAAAATCAAATTAGGAATTGCTTCAAATTTGCGAGATAAAACACTAGAGAAGATTGTTTTAAGCGTCATCAGCGAGTTAGAAAACAATTTGGGTGTTGAATTGGTTCCAGATCGTGCTGACCATGAAATGTTCATTGTTGACTTTGCTGCTTATCGCTATGAAGGTGGTGTTGATTTGCCACGTCACCTTCAATGGCGCTTGCACAATCTGCAAATCTCTTCCAAGAAAGAGGTGTGAGATGTGGAATGATGAAATCACATTGATAGGTTTTAAAATTACAGGTAATGACAAACTCAAGCAAGATCTGACTGAGAAAGTAAAGACTACAATTTTTTGTAAGAAAAAATCTATTACACGGTCAGAATTCTACCAAGCCAATCAGGCTGGCATTCGTCCAAATCTGATTGTTGATATTCACAGTTTTGAATACGACAATCAGGAGTTTGCTGAATTTGGCGGTAAAGAGTACCGGATTTTGAAGACATATCCAATCAACCTCAACATCCTTGAATTGACTCTAGTGGAGAAAATGACATGAGCCAAGATCTAGCCAGTCAAATTGCTAAAGCATTAGCAGAGTATTCCACAGAAGTTGAAGAGAAAGTTGACAAGATAGCAGAAGAAACAGCAGAAGAGACCGTCCAAGAATTGAAAGCGACAAGTCCCAAACGATTTGGGAAGTATGCTAAAACGTGGAAGAAAAAGAAAATGGGGAAAGGTAACTTTATAGTGCATAACACAAATTACCGTCTCCCACATTTGCTTGAATTTGGCCACTTAAAAAGGAACGGGGGACGGGTTTCCGGCATCGTACACATCAAGCCGGCAGAAGATCACGCTATTGAGAATTTTGAAAAGAAATTGAAGGAGCTTGGAAGATGAAGCTGTCAGAGTTTGCAGAAATTTTGGAAAAGGCTGGCTTGCCAGTCACTTACAAGGCATTCAGGGAAGGAAATGTCCCATCACTGCCTTACCTTGTCTATTTTGAAAGCTTGCCATCTATCACAGGGACAGACAATCAAGCATCATACAAGATCCGTGCTGTCACTGTAGAATTGGCCTTTGAAAGAAAAGATGAGGAGCTAGAAGAACGATTAGAAGAGCTGTGGAATGACCATAAGCTCTTTTATGATGTTCAAGAAGAAAATTTTATTGAATCAGAAAGACTGTTTGTGAAGTCTTATGAAGTCTATCTATATTGAGGAGGAAAGAAATGACTGAAAACAAAGTTACATTCGGACTTGAAAATGTCCACGTAGCACCAATCCAATCAATCAGTGAAGCAGGAGTGATCACTTATGGTCAAGTATTCCGCTTCCCTGGAGCGATGGAATTGACGCTGGACCCTAAAGGGGATTCAGGATCAGTGAAAGCTGATAACATTGATTATTACTTCGTCAACTCAAACGAAGGTTACGAAGGTAAATTAAAAGTCCCACACATCATTGAAGTATTCGCAACAAAAATTTTGGGCGACATCAAAGACTCTACAACAGGAGTGGTCACAGAAAAAGCAGATGCGAAGACAACCAACTTCGCACTTATGTTTGAATTTGCTGGCGATGCTAACAAGACACGCCATGTCATGTATTACTGTTCAGCAAGTCGCCCATCAAGTGGATCAGCTACTAAGAACGGAACCAACGTGAATGAACGTGAATTGAGTTTCAATGCTAGTCCTCGTCCCGGTGATCAAGTGGTGAAACGTTCCATCACATCAGCAGATGATCAAGAAGTTTATAAGAAATGGTTTGAAAAGGTCTATGAACCTAATCAAGCTTTGTAATTGAGGAGGTCTTAAATGCGTAAGAGTGTGATCATTAGTGAAAAGGAGTATGAGCTTGTAACCAATGCTTACACTCCTATTGCTTATAAGAGTGAATTTGGGAAAGATTTCTTCCAAGATCTATTTGGAATGATCTCAAACCAGAATATCATGCAAATGGCTGAGAATGGCACCAATGAAGTTGACATCAACATGTTAGCCAATTTTGACATGACCTTCTTCAATCGCTTGTTTTGGGTTTTTACAAAATCAGGGAACCCACATATCAAGCCTTATGAACAATTCTTCATGGAGATGGAGGAGTTTCCTTTGCAGGACATCGCTCCAATTCTGATGGAAATGATCAACGACACGATGACATCAAAAAAAAACCAGATGAGTCAGAATCAGCCAGTGATGAAATCTTTACAGTAGAGTCATACCTCTCTTGCTGTAAAGAAACTGGTCTCACGATTGATGACCTGAAGCACATTTCAATTGGAATGGCTCTGGATTATCAAACAGATTATGTGAATTTGCGTACTGAGAACAAATCAGAAACACGCAAAGCCACACAGTCAGATTTTGACTCATTTTAGTCTGAAATAGAGTGCTGAGAGGAAGAATCTGAGGTCAAGTTCATTGAATAGATGGACGATTGATCACAAGAATCCTTTAGGCGCTCTTTATATTTTTATGTGAAAGGAGGAAATATGGCCGGTAATATTAAAGGGATAAAAATTGAAATTGGTGGAGACACACAGCCCCTTCAAAATGCCCTTAAAAAAGTAAATTCAGCCTCTATTGAAGCAGCAAAAGAATTGAAGAGCATTGACAAGGCTCTGAAATTTGATACAGGGAACGTGACCCTATTGGCTCAAAAGCAAGAAGTCCTTCAAAAGCAAGTCTCAACTACCAAGGAAAAGTTGGAAACATTGAGACAGGCACAAGCACAAGTTGAAGCTCAATTCAAAAGTGGTGACATTGGAGCTGATCAATACCGTGCATTTCAACGGGAAGTGGTCCAGACAGAAAACATCCTGAAAGGCTATGAGAACAAGCTTGAAAATGTCAATAAGGCATTGGACGGAAATGGGAATGCCACAAAATCCAACCGTGAACAACTGAAAGAGCTTCAAAATGAGCAACAGCGTCTTGCCAGTGAAGGTGACAAAGTTGTCAGCTCATTCAAACTGCAAGAAAGCCAGATGGGTTCCAACGCTAGTGAAGCAGATAAGCTGGCACTTGCTGAACAGAAGATTGGGAAGCAAAGCGAGATTGTCGCACAACAGATCGAGAATCTTGAGAAACAGCTTGCTCTTGCAAAACAAGAATATGGCGAGAACTCAACAGAAGTCAATAAGCTAGAGACTCAACTGAATGAGTCCAAGGCTGCCTTCAACGGGCTTGCCAATGAAATGGAAAATCTTGGTGAGTCGGGAAAGAAAGCCAGTAGTGGTCTTGAAGAGACAAACAAGCTTCTGAAAGCTGAGTTACTGAATCAATTCTCTGAGAAGCTGTCTGAGATCAGTCAAAAGTTGGTTGATTTTGGGAAGAGCGCTCTAGATGCATTCCGTGAAATTGATGAGGGAATGGACACCATTGTCACCAAGACCGGTGCTGGTGGGAAAGCTCTTGAAGAAATGCAAGGCATTGCTAATGGCATAGCCACTGAGGTCCCTACTGATTTCAGCACCATCGGGAATGCGGTTGGTGAGGTCAATACTCAATTCAAATTAACTGGAGACGCTTTGAAAGTGACTTCAGAAGACATGATCAAGTTTTCTGAGATCAATGGCACAGATGTCACTAATGCTACAATTCAATCAAAGCAAGCTATGGAAGCCTATGGCTTATCTATTGATGACTTAACAGAGATTCTGGACAATGTAACCTATGTTTCTCAAGATACAGGGGTTTCTGTTGATGAGTTGATGAAAAAGGCAACTGATGGAGCGCCTCAAATCAAGATGCTTGGTCTTGAATTTGGCGAGGCAGTCACCCTTATTGGTCAATTCGAAAAAAACGGGGTGGATTCATCTTCAGCACTCTCTGGACTGACAAAGGCTGCTGGTGTATATACCAAGCAAGGAAAGACCATGAAGCAAGGTCTGAATGAGACCATTGAAGCCATCAAGAACAGCAAGTCAGAGACCGAAGCGATGGGAATCGCTATGGAGATCTTTGGTGCTAAGAAAGCCCCTCAAATGATTGATGCAATCAAACGTGGGAAATTCAACATGGAAGATTTAGGCTACACTTCACAAGTGTCAGCCGGTCTGGTTTCTCAAACTTACGAGAACACCCTAGACCCCATTGACAAGTTCACCACAGCACAAAACGGTTTGAAAATCGTTATGGCTGAAGTTGGTGGAGCAATTGCTGAAACATTCGCACCAGCCCTTGACATCATTGTAGATATCTTCAAGAAGGTAGCAGAATGGATCAACAACTTGCCGGGACCAATCAAGAACTTTGTTGTAGTATTTGGATCAATTGTGACTGTGGCCGGTGTACTTGCGCCCATCTTCCTTGCCCTTCAAGCTGCCGCTGTGGCTGTCGGAACGAGTATAGGAGGGCTGATAGCTGCTGCATTGCCAATCATTGCGGTGATCGCTGCTGTTGTTGTCGCAGTAACCGGAATTGTATTGGCCATCAAGCACTTGTGGGAAACCAATGAGGGATTCAGGACCGCTGTTGAGACAGTCTGGAACGCTATCATGTCAGTCATCAACACTGTTGTCAAAGCTATCTCTGACTTTGTAATGCAAATTTGGGGAACGCTGACAAGTTGGTGGAACGACAATCAGCAATTGATCAGACAGACAGCAGAAACAGTCTGGAATGCTATTTCAGCAGTAGTGACAACGGTCATGAATGTTCTTGGTCCATTTATTCAAACGGCATGGAATAACATTTCAACGGTAATTTCTACGGTCTGGGAGACCATCAAAACCGTTGTTGAAACAGCCATCAACGTGGTATTAGGCATCATTAAGACTGTGATGCAGATAATCAATGGTGATTGGTCGGGAGCTTGGGAATCTATCAAAGGTATTGCTGAAAGTATCTGGAATGGTATCAAGAGCATTGCTGAATCTGTATTCAATGCGATGGCTCAGATCTTATCTAACATCTGGAATACTATTTCAAGCACTGCATCAAGCATTTGGAACGGCATCAGCTCTACCCTATCAGGTATCTGGAATGGAATTTCAAGCACGGTCTCAAGTGTATTCAATGGGATTTCAAGCACGATTTCAGGGATCTGGAACGGTATCAGCTCAACTGCATCAGGAATCTGGAACGGGATCAAAGACACCATTGGCGGTGCTATCAATGGAGCCAAAGACCTAGTAGGAAAAGCCATTGACGGAATTAAAGGTTTCTTCAATTTCCAATTCAAATGGCCACACATCCCACTACCTCACTTTAAGGCCAGCGGGTCACTGAACCCAATGGACTGGCTGAAAGGTAAAGGAATTCCAAGTATTGGCATTGAATGGTATGCCAAAGGTGGGATCTTAACCAAGCCCACAGCATTTGGCATGAACGGGAATAGCCTGATGGTTGGTGGGGAAGCCGGAAAAGAAGCAGTCCTACCACTGAATGAACGTAACTTGAGCGCCATTGGTCGGGGCATCGCCCAAACAATGGACCCACAAGGAACCGTGATCAACATCAACATCTCTGACAACATCATCAGAGAAGAAGCTGATATTGAGAAGATCGCCAATAAGGTATCTCAGAAGATAGCTGCTGAACTCAGGAGACAGAAAGAATTGAGAGGAGCGCCCGCATGGTAAAGTACAATGAATTGATAATTGATGGAGTCGGAACTTCATCATTTCCATTTGATGTGATTGTGCTGGAAGGTCCTACAATTCAAGTAGGTCTCTCAAAGGACAAACTTTTGAGTCATGATGGAGTTAGTGGATATATTGTTCAGTCGAATCCTCACAGAGAAGCGATTGAAAAGAAATACACTCTTCAACTCATCAACCCAACAGAATTGCAAGTCCTTGAATTCGTTCAATTCCTTTCCAAAAGGAATTTCTGGCTTGAGAATCAACAGAACAAGCTCACAAGATGGTTCTGTTATCAGACAAAGGTGTCTGACACTCAGAGAGATAAAACTAAACTGTATTCTGTGGAAGTGACATTTGTTTGTCACCCCACAAAATACATGAAGAACAACGATGTTCAAACTCTTTCCTCAAATGGTGTTCTCAGGCTCCAAGGTAGCTCACTAGCGTTCCCTAAAATCACAATAAGAGGAAATAGCTCATCTGAGACCAGCTTCACGATTGGGAAGCAAACCATCAAGCTTGAGCAGCTATCTGATAGCGCTGTGATGGTGAATGATCCACAGAATCCAAGTTTCTTGGACAAGAAAGGAAATCTGGTGAAGTGGTCAGGAGATTTCATCACAATTGACGCTAACCAAGGTCAAAAGACTGTTGGTGTGGTTTTAGGACCAGGTATTCAATCACTTGTCTTTGAAACTAATTGGGGGTGGTTATAATTCTATATTTATTAGACAGAAATGTTCAAACAGTGAAATGGAATGGGCAACCACTCCATGAAGCAACAAAAGCAGAAGTTGAAGAAGTAATCAACGTGAGCTACACTCTCAAGGTTGATTATCCAATCACAGACACTGAAATTTATAAGAAGTTTCAGGAAGACATGCTCATCATTGCCCCCACCCCTGTCACTGGCCGGCAACTATTCCGAATTAAGGAAATCAGTGAGCAAGATGACACAGTAAGTCTGACTTGTCAGCACATCACAGAGGACATCTTCAAGCGCTCTGTTCGTCCTATCAAGGTTTCAAACTCAACCTGTCAAATAGCCTTGAATGCTATGATTTCAGCAGTTAAGACACCACTTGGGAAATTCTCTTTCACAAGTAACATCATGGACAATAGAACTTTCAACACTACAGAAGATGAAACGCTCTATAAAATCCTGATGGATGGGAAACATTCCATCGTAGGCGCTTGGGAAGGCGAGATGATTCGGGACAACTTCCTGATTGATATTCCTAAAAGTCGGGGGATTGATCGTGGTGTAGTAATCACCACACATCAAAACCTGAAACAGTATGAACGAAACAAGAGCAGTTCTAGCATCATCACAAGACTGCATCTGAAATCAACCTTCAAACCAGAGGGAGCAGAAGAAGACACGGTTCTGAAAGTTACCGTGGACAGCCCCATCATCGGAAATTACCCTTACATCAATGAAGCTGAGTATGAGAACAATGATCTTACTACAGAGGAAGAACTGAGAAAATGGGGTGAAGCCAAGTTCAAGAATGGGAATATTGACAAGCCCACTGATCAGATCAAAATTGAAGCTTATGAGCTTGATGGGCAAACTGTCCATCTTGGTGACACAGCAGCCCTCATGAGCTTGAAGCATGATGTCATGTTGAAGAAAAAAGCTGTGGGCTATGTCTATGATGCTCTGTCAGAAGAGTATATCTCTCTTACATTCGATGACAAGGCTGGTCACGGTGGAGGCCTATCAGGCTCTAATGGAATTTCTGATGTAGCATCTGAAATCCTAGATACAGTCCAAAAGACTCAAGAGGATGATGAATACTACAAGAAATTGAAAGTATTGGTTGACAATGCCAACAGGGCTTTTGAAGACAAGGCAGGAGCTTTGGAGAAAGAGATCACCGATGGAATCGAGCAAGCCAAAGCACAAGCTGAAGTAGTAAAAGAGGAAATCTCAGCACAAGTCACTGAGAAGATCAAAGCAGCAAACCAAGCTAACAAAAATGAAATTGTGGAAGAGTTTAAGGCTCAATATAATGGCATCGAAGTCAATATGGAAGGCTTGAAAGCTACTACTGATAAATTAAAGACCAGTGATGAAGATATCAAGAAAATAATCAATGACTTTAAAGATCAAACACAAAGCCAATTTGTAGGAGTCCAAGGCGCACAATCACGATTTGAACAGACCACAGAAAAGGCCATTTCTGATCTAACTAATGTCACAAATGGCAAAGCAGATCGCTCTTATGTCGAACAGACAGTGGAGGGTGTCAAAGAAGAGTTCACAAATCTGAAAGTTGGATCAAGGAACTATGCTGAAGATTATGATTTCACTCGTGGTCTTTGGTTTTTTGCTCATGGCGATTCAAGTGATTCAACCGGTACAGCAGAGAATGGTATATATACCATTACAGGCAATACCAACACTTGGAAACAGGCACAGCTATTTTCTAGTACCGCACCAAGCTGGGCAACTTCAAAAACAACTGCTCTGGATTATCTAGAAAAAGGCGAAACTTACACAATTTCATTCTACGCTAAAAGAAATAGCGGTTCAGGAACAATGTGGGCTTCATTGCGTGAGAATCGCAAATCTGGAGACAATCCAGAAAGAATCTGTGCTCAATTTCAATTGACTGATGAATGGCAATTGTTCAAAGTTTCTGTTCCAGCTCTAGAAAAAAGCGATGAGTTTGATTTCTGGCGCATCATTATTGGCTATAGTGAAGCAGGTTCAATTTCATTCAAAAAGGTAGAGCTAACACAAAGCACTACCAGAACAGATGCAGGACCTGCTCCAGAAGATCAAGAGGCTATCATCCAAAATGCTTCTGCATCATTTGAACGTACCGCACAAGGACTTAAAACACAAATCACAGAACTTGAACAGTACACTGGAGAGAGTGGAATCCTTGAATCTAGGTTGAAGCGTTATACAGAAGAGCAGACAAGCAACACCCTGAAGACAATTCGTGAGAATCTATCTGAGAATTACATTTCTAAGAATAAGTACACAGAAGACTCTGAGGGCATTACTAGAAGAATTGAAGCTCTAGGAAGTCAGATTGACCAAGAAAACCTTGTGAAATTAGCTGACAGCTTAACTGAATATAAAGCGCCCAATAATGGAACAACCAGAATTGCATCAGTAGAGAACGGGATTTTCAAAATGAAAGTTTCCGGATCTCCTGCAAATTCTTATACATTTGCAGGTCCAACATTCCCACTGTATATCAACAAAATGGCTCAAGGGGAATACTACTCATTAGGTTTTGAATATCAAGTGAGAAGTGATGTTGAGTGTGATAAAGGAATAGCAGTCACGCTGAAACGACATTCAAACAATAAGCAAGTGTTTGGGAAGAGTTTTGCAGACAAAACGACTTCAAAGGACACATGGTTGAAAGCTGAGTTCACATTCATAGCAACTGATTTTGAATTTGATTCATCAGGAAGTTTCCCATTCTACTTCTATGCAGTAAACAATGCACACTTTTGGATTCGTAAGCCAATTTTAGTCAAAGGGCCTAAAGTTCCTCCGTACAAGCCAAACAGCCTAGACACAATAAACTCACGAATTGAAAGCAAACTTGCTGAATACAAGCAGACTGTTGATGGCCAATTCTCAACATTCTCAACTGAGTTTGGAAACAATCTGAGATATGCCACAGAAGGGCTAAACAATAAGCTTGCAACTCAGGAACAGGCACTTACGAATAAAATCACCAATCAAGCGCAAGAAACTGCTGCAAAACTTCAAGCTCAAGCAGATGAAACTAACCAGAAACTTTCCAGTCAAAACTCTGTACTCAATGACAAGCTAGATGATTTTAAAGACAGCATCAATGGGCGCTTTGCCAACTATCAGCAAACTGTCAATGGTCAAGTGGCAACAATCATCAGTCAGTTTGATGGAGTCCTCAAAAAAACAGACATCAACATCACAGATGGCCTAATCTCTTTTGGCACAGGTAAGAGCATCAATGGTCGGACAATCAGCTCATTGCTTGTACAAGAACCGGAAGCCATTGCTTTGATCGCTAAATTGATCAAAGTTAAAGGCGATATGGTAGTTGATGGATCTATTTTAGGCCGTCACATCGCAAGTGAGAGTGTGGAAACTGGACACATGAAGGCTGGATCAGTAACAACTCCTATCCTTGCCAGCAATGCAGTCACAGCGGATAAGTTGTTGGTAGATTATGCAATGATCAATAAGCTTGTATCAAATCAAGCATTCATCAGAGAGCTAGCTTCTCAGAGAGCATTCATCACTCAACTGATATCTGTTGGAATTTCTGCAAATGACATTCGTGGTGGAAGGCTTACAGCAAATTCTGGTGTGTCTATTTTTGATCTAGACAATGGAAGATTGTCATTCAACGATAATTTTACAGGGGTCTTCCGTGATCAAACAAATGCTTCAAGTCAGGGGCTTTTCTTCCGGAATGATGATGTGATAATAAACGGAAGGCGGTATGTAAACTCAAAAGCTATTATTGGTGCTGACCGTCGTGATAATGACATCAGAAATCACTGGAACCAAGGTGGATTCAATGGGATGATTGTTGATACCATCAAGGGAGTTGGTACAGGAGATCATGACAATGCAGATAAGGTCACTTTTGTAGGCGACAGATTCAATTTTACTCACTCTTATAATTATGACCAAGCCACGGGAAGCGATCCTTATGGTTGGAGAATAACAACTTGGGGAGGAACAACAATTGCTCCATATGGGACCAACGGAAGGAACACCAACATACAAGCTGGTGACTTCCTACTTATTAACAATGGAAACAACGGTGTGTGGCTCAGACAAGTTTTGAGAACTCTCAGAACAGCTCTTCAGCACTTTGTCAACGCTGGCTTTGCAACAGATGACTTCACTCCACAGAATGGGAAGCCTATGAGAACAGCTCTTCACAGTTCTATCAGAAATGCAGTAGCTAATTCATTAAGAGATTTTGACAAATTCGGAATATAGAAAGGTAACAAAATGAAAGAAAATACTTATGTATCAATCATCACAGATCTAGCTAATCAATTAGCTAGCAAATCAATCAATGAAGCTGAGTTCAAGGCACGCTTAAATGAAGCGCAGCAGGAGAAAACACAGCTCATTCAAGAGCTGGAAACATATCGCTCTGTTCTGGAATCTGACAAAGATTTGAAGGACCTATTTGAAGAAGTTAAAAATAAGAATGAGGTAAATGCTTAATGAATTATAAAGTACAGTTCAAATCCTATGACCCTGTAGCTAATGCCACAAAGGTTTCCATCAAACAAGATTATCCTTACCGTGTTTTTGAAGAATCTCTTCCAAATAACCGCATGGGAGACGAAGAAACAAACCTTGTGGATGCTGTTCTAAATCTTGTACGGATGGAGCTAGACCCTTCTGGCGCTATCGTATCCCTCAAGAAAGAGCTTGATAAGTCTGTTGATGCCAATAAGGATGCTATTCAGAAAATTCAAGAACTCACTCAGGAAAACGAAAAGAAAGATGTCCTAATTCAAAATAACAAAGCACTTGCTGACTGGTCTGTCCTTGTGGCTGTCACCAATCAAGACAACCCACTTGATCCAACACTCTACAAACGGGCGCTTGAACTTGTGGAAGCTGCTCAAGTAGGCAAAACCTACAAACAACATGACATCTTCACCCTCGTGGATCCTGATCACACTGAAAAATACAGTGAAGGAAAACGTGTGCTTGTACAAGTCAACTATGATTTTGTCTATAATGGCGAATCCATCAAAGACTTGAAAGGACCACTTCTTCAAAATGGCAAACTTGCAATCTATAATTGGGAAGTACCAAAAGAAGTGAATAAAAACAAACCATCTGGAGATCTTGAAACTCAACCGGTAGCACAGCCTGAATCTTAATTGAGAGGAGTGTGATTGATGTATAAAGAACCAGATGGAATCTTTGGAATCATTGAAATAGTAAGGGAATTTTACGATCACGGAATTGATGAACACATGATTGTGTTCATGTTCATGGCCATTGTTGCTCTAGACATCGTTTTAGGAGTATCTAGAGCATGGGCCTACCATGAATTTTCAAGTAAAAAATGGCGAAAAGGGCTGGTCAGCCATACAGCTATGATTTTAATTGTAGCTATTGGCTATCCATTCGCCCTATACATGAATCTTGGACCCGTAGTTGATGCCTTTATTGTCGCTATGATGGCAGCATACGGATCTAGCATTCTGGCCAGCCTATCAGCTTTAGGAGTTGAAATACCTGGGCTTGATCATCTCATCAAGCAGAATATTGACCGTAATAAATTCTTGTTGAAAGAAGGCTTGGAAGAACCAAGTCAGTTGATTAAAAAAAGGAGAAAAGAAAAATGAATCAAATCACTGATATTGTAACAAGTAGCGCAATGAGTATTCTTGTAATTTTGGTTGGAATTGTTGTCCAAGCAGTCAAGAAATATCTTTTGACTCGTGGAGGGAAGAAAGCCATTGAAGTTGCTGAAATTCTTGCAAAAAATGCTGTGAACGCTACTGAACAAGTAGCGGGAACATTGGACATTCATGGCAAAGACAAGATGGAGCATGCTAAGACTAGCTTGATTGAAGGACTAGAAGCATACAACATCAATTTGACAAATGACCAATTGAACACATTCATTGAAGCTGCTGTAAAGCAAGCAAATGAACAATGGAAGAAATGAGGTTCTAAAAATGGTAGCAACAAATGATATTTTAAATTATTCAGGATCTTTGGCTGATCAAGGTGTGGGAGCTGATGCAGATGGTGCATACGGGACTCAATGTGTAGACCTACCGAACTCAATTTCTATCAACTTTTTTGGAAAAGCTCTCTGGGGAAATGCCATTGATCTACTTAACTCAGCCGCTGGGTTAGGATATGAAGTAGTATATGATGCAGTAGGAGTCAATCCAAGAGCAGGAGCCATCTTTGTCATGGACACAACCTATCTATGCGGTCATCCCTACGGTCACACAGGAATTGTGATTGAAGATAGCGATGGGGTCACCATGAGAACTATTGAACAGAACATTGATGGAAATGCTGATTCTCTTTATGTTGGAGGGCCAGCACGTTACAACACACGCAACTTTGATGGAATTATTGGATGGTTCTATTTCCCAACTGATGGCACATCTGTGGCATTTGAACAGCCAGAACCATCAGAACCATTGACAATTGAATCAAATGGATTCAATCCAGAAACAGGAACATTCACTGTTGAAGTATCTGCTCTAAATGTACGAGCAGAAGCAGGACTTGGAGCTGAGATTGTAGCAGTATATAGTGCAGGTCAAGAAATCAATTATGATGGATGGATTGATAATGATGGATATATTTGGATCTCCTATATTGGTGGTTCTGGAAATCGTAGATATGTAGCTGTGGGACAATCTGAAAACGGTCAACGCATCACAGACTTTGGATCTTTTAAATAGATTTATATAGCCTGTTAGAATATGAGGAATTTAATGACCGGAAAAAATTCAACAAATCTGAAACAGACAAAAGGTGGTGAAGTCATCAAGCAAGGTGACTTCTCATCTATTTTTGAATATGAACTGCTAGACTATGATGGCAACAAAGTAAGCTCTCTTGAAGGTAAAAACGCTAATATAAAAATAGCAAATGCCAAAGGAAAGAAAACAATTGTAGCTGTTGTAGAAAATTCAAGAATTCAATTCAAAATTGAAAAAATTCTACCTCCCGGCATCTATCAAGTAGAGATTGAATGTGATGGGTTTATCTTCCCTAGTGACAAAAGTGCTAAAATTGATATAATTCAATCTATTGAAAATTATCAAATAAGCAATATTGTTGAAATTGACAAGATCAACATACAGGAAGAAATAGCTGCATACATTGCCACACATCAAATTCAGTCATACAATGATAGTCAAATCATAAAGAGGATTGAATCACTAGAAAATAGATCGCAAATACAGCCAGAAGTGGTTGACTTAACAAACTATTTGACATCAGATAAATCATATCAAACATTTGTGACCTATAGCGCCCTTCAATCTCAGATGACAACCAACATCAAGGAAAAGCATCTAGAACTTGGAATTGATGCCCTGATAGATGAGAAACTAAAAAATGGCGGTGATTCATTCATCACTGGCAATCAGGCGCAAAACATTTTTGTTTCAAAACAAGAGCTTGCAGCTATCGTTTCACGAGTTCAAGCGTTAGAAAATAAAGCATAGTTTTCACCCTCCAAAATGGAGGGTTTTTTCTGTTATAATGGAAAATTTCAGGAATGTCTGTTATAACCTCAAACATTTATCAAAAAATCTTTTCCTATTAAATGCTTCCTTTTGTATCTGAGATAAAAAATAAAACTTGAACTTTCTTGAAAGCTATGCTAAACTAACAATGTGAGCAATGAACTTGTGGAGTTTTAGAAGTCAGTACCTAAAACAGACCCTAAAATCTAAAAACAGCGATACGATTGAGTTTTAGAAACTCCCACCGGCTCCATATATACTTTCTAAAACTTCTTAAAACTTCCCAAAACATTGATAATTCAATGTTTTTTATTTATATACTTTCTATTCTTTCCCATACCTTTTTGAAATGAACAGACCCAAAAACAGACCCTTTTTGAAAAGAGTCTGTCCTGATAACTGATATTTTTAAAAATCTATATAATTAGCAAATTTCTCACCAATATCATCCTTGGCTTGCTTGGTGATATGTGTGTAGACATTCATGGTTGTCTTGAGATCACTGTGTCCTAGTCGATGCTGGACCTGCTTCAATGTCATTCCAGCTTCAAAGCATAGGCTGGCATGCGTATGCCTAAAACCGTGAATCTTGATAGGTCTGACCTCAGTCCCTTTTACAATCTGCAAAAGCCATTTTCTTGGTAGTGAACTTGGAATTGGCTTTCCTTCAGGACTTTCAAAAATGAAAGTGGTAGTAGGATTCATTTCTCTGTACTCTGATAGTAGATCAATTGTCCTTTGATCAAGGCTAATCAGTCGGACACTACTCTTGTTTTTAGTAGCTCCCACAGATTCGCCCTCAAAACCTCTTGTAATGGCCTTGTTTATGTTCAAGGTGTTATCTATCCAGTCAGTCCATTTGAGAGCTAAAATCTCCCCTTTTCTGGCTCCTGTGAACGCAAAAAGACGAAACATGACTTTCTTTCTCAGATCATCCGTACCATCCACTAATCTCATGAATGCTTTTAACTCATCTTTATCATAAAAATCACTAGAAGAATCACTCTCTTTTTTGACAAGAGTGGTGACACTATCAACAGGATTGGTTGAAATATAACCATAACGGATGGCATATTTGAAAATATTATTCATTAAACCTTTCAACTTCCGCCCATACACCAATTTTCTGGACCATTCATTGACCTGTTCCTGCAATTGAAGAGGAGTGATGGAAGCTATTTTTTGACTACCAAAAACAGGATAGATGTGATTTTTGATATTTCTTTCAGTCTTGATGTAAGTGCTATCCTGAACGGTATCAGCGTACTCTTTGAGCCACTTCTTTGCGATTTCCTCAAATGTGATATCTTTTTGGGATTGTTCCCCATTTTCCAAATCGTCCTGAAGTTGTAAGAGTGCCACCCGTGCCTTTGCTTTGGTTGGAAATCCTTGACGCTTGACATACTTATCTTTTCCGTTTTCTTTACCTACATAGATCCTAAATCCGTAGGCTGTATCACCATTCTTCTTTTTATAAGATTTTATTTCCATTGCGTTTTACCTCATTTCTTGATAAAATGGGCATAAGAAAAAGACCTTTTGAATGGCTTTTCTTACACTGTAATCCTCACACTCAATTTTTGGCGAAGGCGAGTGTGGGGATTTTTTTCTTACTTAATTATTAAGTATCTTCATCTTGCCACCATGCTCTTGAGCAATTGTTGTTTTATCTGCATCAGAAACTTTAACTATTAATTCAGGAGTATCTTTCTCTGGGTTAATTTTATAGTTGTTTTCTTTTGCCCATTTTTTAAACAGCTCATTTTTTTGTTTAAGAAATGAATTAGCAAGATAGATTTTACGACTTGTACTTTCAGCACTCCACGATTCTCCAACACGGACAGAAACAGCAGTAGCATTTCCACCTGTAACAAATTCGATTTTATCACCATTGTCCAAGACTTCCGCATTTTCTCGTAAATAAATTGCGAACTCTTCCCCAAGCTTATCCGTCATTTTAAAAGTGTTGTTTTTAATAGTAGCAGACTTTTCTGCACTACTTGTAGTTTTTGATTTTGGTTTAGTTAGAGAGCTTATACCGCCAATAACAACCAAAATAATAAATATTATAAACCAAACTTGTTTATAAAAAGGCTTACTTTTTTTCATTAGATCCTCCTATTTAACTAATTAGTGAATTAAACTCGTCTTTAACCATCGTTTCATTTGCGATGGTCTTCAGACTGTATTTTTCCATAAAATGAAGATAATTAAAATCCCTAATATCATCCATTAGCTTCAATTCTTCTTCAAGCAAATGATGAATCATGCTTCTATCAGCTTGTAATTCGCAAAGCTCTCTATTCAATTCATATTGAACAGGAGTGTGTTCTTTATGACCTAATTCATGAAGAGCTACTTGTTTTTGATCTTCCACCGACAAATTAATATCCAGGGCTAGAATATTAAGAGCAGGATTGAAAAATCCAGGGCTGTGCCAATTACTTCCGTCAAAGTAGCAGAGATTTACACCTTCTTTGGCACAAAGCTCTTGTACTGTCATATAATGTACCTCTATTTATTTTTTAAATGAGCCTCAAGGACAGCAGTGATGAAATCAATATCTTCTTCGGTCAATGGCTTTCCATCAAACAGCATGGATTGAGCCGCAATATCACGCAGATCCAATGGTGCAGAAGCATCACCATCGTTTGCGACATTCGGGTTATCAGTTCTTCCCAATAAGTAGTCTGTAGAGACATTGAAATAATCAGCAACCTTTTCTATTTTATCACCGCTAGGCATAGAGGTTTCCCATTTTCTTAAACTACCATTGCTGAAATCTAGCTTTCTTTCCAGTTCAGCCATGGTCATTTGATGAGTAGCTGCCAATAACTTGATTCTATCAAGTAGACTCATTTTTTCCTCCTTTTTTTAAAAAAACTTACAAAAATGTAAAATTTTCTATTTTATCTGTTGACAAGAGGAAAATTTTCTATTATACTATTCTTGTAAGTTAAATTAAAAGCTATAAATAAGTTTTACAAATATCAACGTGGTCCGCCAAGACAGTAGATATCAAAACCTATTTAGTAGTGTTCTTTTCTATACCCTAATAGTAGAATATTTTCTATTATTTGTCAATAAAAAAAGATAATTTTCTTATAAAATTTTCCAAAGAAAGGAGAAAAAGATGCTATATGACAAAATTAAAAAAATAGCAAAAGAAAACAATATTTCTATTTATCGAATAGAAAGAGATCTGGATCTTAGCAATGGAAGCATCAGAAAATGGAATTCGAGCATTCCGCTTTCCCAAACATTGAATAAGGTCGCCAAATATCTTGGTGTATCAATCAGCGACTTGATGGAGGAATAAAATGAATGAGATTTTTAATTTTAACGGAAAACAGGTCCGCACAATAATCTTAAACAGTGAACCTTATTTTGTTGGAAAAGATGTTGCGGATATTTTGGGATATTCAAGAGCAGACAACGCAATAAGAAGTCATGTTGATGATGATGATAAGCTAACGCACCAATTTAGTGCATCAGGTCAAAATCGAAATATGATAATCATTAATGAATCAGGTTTGTATTCTCTAATATTAGCAAGCAAATTACCACAAGCGAAAGAGTTCAAAAAGTGGATTACAAGTGAAGTCCTGCCAGCAATACGGAAACACGGGGGCTACTTGACAGATAGGATGATTGAACAAGCCTTGCTAAATCCTGACACTATTATCAAATTAGCAACAGATCTGAAGCAGGAACGTGAAAAAAGTAGCCGTTTGGAAATTGAGTTAGAACAAGCACAGGAACAGGCACGCTACTTGGATTTAATTATTGAAAGCAAATCCGCTGTGGTTATCACCCAAATAGCTGCTGACTATGGAATGAGCGCCATTAAATTCAATCAACTCTTGTATTCTCTAGGCATCCAACACAAAGTTAATAATCAATGGATTCTATACAGAAAATACATGGCCAAAGGATACACAGATAGCAAGACGATTGAAATCTCTGGTAGGGTCAGAATGCAGACAGTATGGACTCAAAAAGGCCGGCTGTTCTTGTATGAACTATTGAAAAAACATGACATTCTACCATTGATTGAACAGGAGTAACGGAAATATAACTAAATAAAAAAGCCCATTCGTGGGCTGTGAGTAATTGGTTTAAAAGTTATGAATCTCTCCTTTCAATAGATTGTAGAATTGATTCTGGCAAATTATTATATACTTCATTAATCCTTTTTTGTTGGCTAATTTGGTTCTCAACAATTAAATTAATAAAATCTAGTAAAGAAGAAGCAAGTTGAGCATTATCTGACAGGTCTATTTCTCCCGGATGAACAGCATTGTTTCCAATTACTCTGACACTATCAAGCATTTGTTGAATTCGTGCTGATAACCCTTTTGAAACAAGATCGGCAATTTTTAAATTCAAATTGCTCCCTTCAGCTTCTAAGTGGTCAACTAATTTTTCTATTGCTAAACGTGAGAGAGCAGCAGAAGATCTAGGAGAATATTTTAAAACGAGACAAGCCTCATCATATATTTTCTTAACATCTTCCGGCATATCTTCATTTGCTTTTGGAAGATCAGGACTAGTGAATGGATATAAAAGAATTTCTGAAGAATCATCTCCTGAAAATGTGCTGGGATTAGAAACGGTATTTTTCAATTTCTCTGTTAACCAAATGGAAGTTTTTAAACAACCTTGACATCTTGCAAAAATTACATATCTGCTTTCTTTAATTTTATCTAGACCCATCATATCACCATCAAAAAGTTCCATTTGCATGTATCTCCAATCATGAGTTGCCACCCCATTACAATAAGGACAAATAAAGGAACGGGAGTGAAAACCTTCGTTATATGTATAGCTAGTAATTTTATTGTTATCAAATTTTTGCATAGCAACCTCTTATGTGTTTTTACATTTATTATATCAAAAATTGAAAGGACGTGATGAAAATGATGCAGTATCCTATTCTAAATCAAATAACTCAAACTCATAACGAGAACTATATTAATCAACTTTTTGAAGAACTCGTATCTCTTAATATTAAAGCTATGGAAGAAGCTAAGCGCATAACAAGCAGACAGATTACCTGGGTGTCCATCAAAGAGCTGCAAGCATCTACTGGTTGGGGCAGAACCAAGCTTGAAGAATGGCGTGATCAAGGGAAATTTCAATTTCAACAGTCTGGGAAAGGCGGAAAGTATCTGTATAATTTGGAAGATGTTCAGCGATTCTGTCGAAGCTTGCAAAAATAAAAAAAGCGCCTTTAGAAAGGCACTTTGAAAGAACTATAAACTAATTATAACACAATTTGAAGGAGAAGAAATGGATCCTATTAAAAGATTACTAAAATTGATGGATTGGCAAGATGCCAATAGGACATTAAAAGTAGAAGAAAAAGCCAAATTGATGAAACTGTCAGATAATGAATTTGAAGATAAACTTCATCAGATGGCTCTGGATTTTAAGAATGATGGGGTGATTAGAGCATGAGCTTAAAACAATTAAAATTTACTGTTTTATCACTTACAACACTATTCTTATTATTTGCAGGCGCAACAATGAAAATCATGTACGGTCAAGAACAACGCATCAAGGATCTAGAAAATGCGGTCCAAATGAATTTTGAAAGTACAGGTCATTGGGCCGAAAGTATCGAAAAAATCAAAGAGACCAATAAGGCTCAAGATGTGATGATCAACAAATTCAACCGGGAACTTTTCCCGCAAAAAGAAACAAAAGAGGTAGAAGAAAATGACAACAATTGAAATTATTTTAGCAGTAGCTTTTGTAACATACATTTTACTTTCAGGATTTGCAATCTATGTGATGCGTGAAGTAATCGTTCGCCAGAAAGCCAAAATGAAGCATTACAAATCAGCAAAATATCAGCGTGAAATGTGGAATAAGAGAATGTCTGAAATCCATCAAAAAAGAACAGTGAAAGGAATGTCTGAACTATGAACGACAATGTAAAAAATCCAAAACATTACCAAGGCCGGAATGGCATAGAAGCAATTGATGTTCATCGCAATTTCATGAATGATGAACAGTTAACAGGGTATCATTTGGGTAATACCCTAAAATACCTCCTTCGCTATCGCAAAAAAAATGGGATTGAGGATTTGGAGAAAGCAAAGGTTCACATGGATTGGTTGATTGAGAAAGAAAAGGCAATTTTAAAAAACGAAAATGATTTGAAAGGTATGGAAAATGATTAATAATGTTGTACTTATCGGGCGTTTAACTCGTGATGTAGAACTGCATCGAACATCTCAAGATCAAGCAGTTGGACAATTCACGCTTGCTGTAAATCGAAATTTTAAAAATCAAGATGGTGGATATGATGCAGATTTTATCAATTGCGTGATTTGGCGGAAATTAGCGGAAAACTTCGCAAGCTGGATCAAGAAAGGAAATCTGGTAGCAATCACTGGCCATATCCAAACCCGTAATTATGAGAATCAGCAAGGTCAACGTGTCTATGTCACTGAAGTTATTATTGATAGTTTCAGAAGCTTAGAAAAGCGTGACAATTCAGCCAACCAGAACTCTATTGATGAGCAAATGCCTCCTTCACTTGAGAGTAATCAAATGAATATCCCTGATGATGGTTTACCATTCTAGAATGGAGGAATGAAATGTCAGATAATAAGAAATACTACTATCTGAGAGTAAAAGAAAATTTTTATGACAGTGATGAAATGATTATTTTGGAAAGCATGCCAGATGGTTTTCTATACTCTAACATTTTGATCAAACTCTATCTGAGGTCATTGAAAAACAATGGTAAGTTGATGTTCAATGATCGAATCCCATTCAATTCTGAAATGCTTTCAAAAATAACAAGGCATCCTGTGGCAGTAGTAGAAAAAGCTGTCAGCATTTTCAAGGAAATGAACCTAATTGATGTTTTGGACAATGGTGCCATCTTTATGCTAGACATTGAATCATTTATTGGAAAATCGAACACGGAAGCTGATAGAAAGCGTGACTATCGCAGAAGAATTGAGAAGGAAAAACAAAAATTATTGTTGGGACATTTGTCCGGACAAATGTCGGACGAACATCCACCAGAGTTAGAGATAGAGAAAGAGAAAGAAATAGAGATAGATATAGAGAAAGATTTAGAGAAAAATACACTCAAAATCATCGTAGATGAATATCAGTCTCGTATTTCACCAATTGATGGAATCCAATTTGAAACTTTAAAAGAATTCATCACTCTGGATGGTATGGAACCAGATGTAGTTTTAAAAGCTATCAGTTTAGCCGCTGACAATGGTAAAAGAAATTTCAGCTATATTAGAGCTATTTTGCAAAATTGGAAAAATGATGGATTATTATCCATTGCAGCAGTAAACGAACGAGAACGGAAGTTTCAGGAAAGTAAAACCAAAGGACAACCAACAAAGCAACAATCAAATGTTCCAGATTGGTCAAAACCAAATTATACCAATCAAACAAGTGATCAAGAGAAAAAAGCTTTAGAAGAGGCAAAAAATAGACTGCTACAGAAATTAGAAAAGGATGGAAAATAATGTTTATCTTAAAACATGGATCAAAACAAGCAAAACCATTTATAAAATCTGTAGTGGTTGGTGCAACCGGTCTAGATGTTTCATTTTCAGAGGAAACTAAAGCCATGAAATTCGTATCTCGTGGGGTTGCTATACAGGTAGGAAATGCTTTAAGAAAGTCATTTGGTACATTCTATCCAGTAGAAATTGAATAAGGAGTTGTAATGTATCATGGCAGGCTACACAAAAAATCAGATAGAACATTTTAAAGAGCAACTCAAGCTCTTAATGAAAAGCCATAACTTGACAGCTAGAAAATTATCCAAAGAAATAGGCTACTCAATGAATACTATAAGCAGTCTATTGACCGGCAAAACCGAAGTACACGAATATCACATAAAGATGATTTGCGAGTATTTTGAAATAGGAGAAAAACCCCTTATGGGTGATGCTGATGAGTTAGCTGATTATAAACTCTATGAAAATGGGCGTTATTTATGTACTGGTTCATTGAAGAAGTTAAGCGAAATTACAGGGAAAGATAAATTGCTATTGAAATTCTATGCAGATTTAAACAAAAAAGGCAAAGAGACCGGCAATCTAAAACTTGTGAAAAAATAGAAAGAGGTAAAAATGGAGAATTTAATTTTAAACAAAGTAAAAAAATGGTTTGTAGATCGTGATTTGGAACACGGTGGACGATTAGATAAGCAGGCTCTTAAATTAAGTGAGGAATTCGGTGAGCTATGCGCTGGATATCTCAAACAAAATGAGAAGCTGACCAAGGATAGCATCGGTGATTGTGCAGTAGTAGTTGTAGGTTTGGCATTGTTGATTAGAAGGGATGTACAGAGCATCTTTGAAGAAGCTAATAATATTAGACAAAAAGAAGTAATGGACTGTTTCAAACTGCTAAATGCTAACATTTCTGAATTTCAATTGTCGCAGGATTTGGCAAGTAAAGAAATGTGTCGACATAATTTAGTACGTGCGGTGGCTTATCTGAAATCTATTAGTAAGGCACTCGACTACGACTTTGCAGACTGTTTTGAGGTGGCATATAACGAAATCAAAGATCGGAAAGGTAAATGGATTGATGGAACGTTTGTTAAGGAGGAGGATTTGGGAGAATGAATAAAGAACACGGAGGAAAAAGATAATGCCAAATTGGGCTGAAGGATCTCTTAAATTAAGAGGAAAATGCGAAAATATTGCATTAGCATTAAAAGAAATGCTATTAAACGACACTGTGACGCTAGAAGATGAATATGATGGTACTCTGCTTATATTCAACAACACAGGTCCCTATTTTTACATTAATGAAACAAGACGAGCGTTTATTGATCAAAAAAGAATAGAAGTTTGGCTTGAAGAAAAAAATTGTATCATTGAACTGGATAATTTCAAGCAAGCGTGGAGTGCTATTCCAGAAAATTATCAAGAAATTTCAAGTAAGTTTGATGTTGATATTAAAATCTTTACGTTTGAATGTGGAATGGAATTCACACAGGAAATTGAAATTTCCAAAGGTGAAATTATCAAAAATAGTTGTTATGAATATGATGACTATCGGTGGGAAGTTCCATTCAGCAATTTAGGAGGATGAAATGACAGAAGAAATCAAAATACTTGACGCTTGTTGCGGAAGCCGGATGTTTTGGTTTGATAAAAATGAAAGCCATACAACTTTCATGGACATCAGAAAAGAAAAGTTTGAAATACATGGTAAAAAAGTTAACGTAGATCCTGATGTTATTGGAGACTTTCGAAATATGCCATTTGAAGACAATACTTTTAATTTGGTTGTTTTTGATCCGCCTCATTTGAAATGGGCTGGTCCCAATTCGATAATGAAAGCCCAGTATGGTCAACTTGATAAAAAAACTTGGTCTGAAGATTTGGCTAAAGGTTTTGAAGAGTGCATGCGGGTTTTAAAAACAGGGGGAACGTTAATTTTTAAGTGGTCTGATTGCCAGGTAAATGTAAAAGAAATACTAAAGGTTATTCCATTTAAACCTTTGTTTGGACAACAAAGAGGAACAACCCACTGGATGTCATTTGTTAAATTTGATGAGGTGAATTAATGGGATTTATTAGTTGGTTAACTTTATTATTAATAGCTTTGAAATTGTTAGGTGTAATCTCTTGGAGCTGGTTCTATGTCTTTCTGCCTGCAATAGCTGATCTAGTAATTGCTGTTTTGATTTTAGTGGTAGCTAAAATGATATGGGATAAGTAGGACTTGTTATGGAATTTCAAAATTTTATTTATTTGTTGTTAGCTTTTGCTTGGTTTGCTGGCTTCCTGTGGGCCTTCAGTGTAGTCTTGAAATGCAGGAGAAAGAAATGAAGATGTATGTTGTTAGGAAATATCATGGACACGCAAGTTGGATTGATCCTAAACATTTAGCCGAATACACTGAAGCTGAATTTGAGACAAGGCATGAAGCGCTTGCTCACTGTGAGAAGTTGAAAGGCAAAGGAATAGTAGAAATCTATCAAAGAGAGGTTACCGAATGAAAAGAATGAGTAATGGTAAGTTGAAGCAGTTAGATGATGAACTTGGGAGATTTAGATTTATTAATACAGAAATTAGAAATAGAAAGTCTGAACTAGAATCAAACACAAGCGATGACATTCTGCTGGGCATTAAAACAAACAAAATTAGTAAGCCTACTGAAGATATTGTTATGAAATACGCTTCTGATGTGACGCTCAAGAATCTGGAACTCTTCAAAGAAACAGTATCATGTCTTATAGAGAAACTAACGGAAGAACAATTTGAAATTTTCTACTTGAGATGGGGGCAGCCTGGTCTAGATTGGGAAGAAATAGCTGAGAAAAAATTCTTCAGTAGTTCAACAATTTATAGAAAGCGTAGACATATTCTTGAGACTTACGCTTTAATTAAAGGAATCTTGTAAATTGAGAATATAAGTTATTGTATTCTCACACAAAATAAAATACTATAATCTTGTTCATGATAATCAAATCATGGATGAGAGGTCTCCTAATAGTGGTTAGGGAGTTAGCTCAAATGGTAGAGCGATTGACTTTTAATCAATTGGTTGCAGGTTCGATTCCTGCACTCTCAATTCCTTATGAAAATCAATTTTAATATAGAAAGGGGGAAGCGTATGGAAGAGGTCTCACCCATTAAGGATACAGATGACATTCAAGCCATGAAAGACTATCTGAGAGAGTGGAATGAAATGTATTACATGCTATTTATCACTGGTCTGAATACAGGCTTGAGGGTTGGAGACATCCTCACACTCAAAGTCAAAGATGTTCAGGGATGGCACATCAAACTACGAGAAAGAAAAACCGGCAAACAGATTTCACGTAGAATGACAAAAGAGCTGAAACGAGAAATGAGGAAGTATGTCGAAGGGAAGCCATTCCATCATTTCTTATTCAAAAGCAGGCAAGGAGGGAACAAGGCCATCACTCGTGAACGGGCCTACCAGATCATCCATGAAGCTGCTGAGGAATTAGGCATTGACAATGTGGGAACCCACACGATGCGCAAAACATTTGGATATAAATACTACAACAAGACAAAGGATGTAGGTACATTACAGAAGATGTTCAATCATTCATCTCCAGCGATAACACTGCGATACATTGGAATTGAACAGGCTGAACTGGATGATGCCTTAAGAAACTTTGTTATTTAATTTTTATATTTTTGACATTAACATAATGAGTTAGGCATAAGCTAAGAAAAGAGAGACGAATGAAACCCATATCCTAAAAGGATTTCAGAAATAAGGCGAGCTTAACAAAATATAAGATATGTGAAAGTGAGGAATAAAGATGGCTCTAAAAGATGCAATCTTAAAAGTAAAAGTTCTTGATAGAACTGAACTAGATGAAAGATTAATGAGATCAATGGTCAAATTGGAAAATGATATCACAGTATCACTCCCGAATAATTTGATTCATTTTGAAAAGGAAGTGGTTATACCGCAGTTTATAGCTGATTGGATTTTTAAGGCACAATTAGTCGAAAGGCTCAGTTTGCGTTCAGCGATTAAAAACGGCATCATCAACCTTTATTTCAAAGAAAGCGAGGAAGTGATCAAATGGTTAGGTAATGACGAAAATCAAGAAACCTTTGCTAGAGCTTGGTTGGATGGCTATACAATCTATAAAGAAAAGCGGTATCGAGTCAAGCTTAAAGTTTTGAATGACTATTTAAACGAAACAGAGACTGGAATACATTTTTATAATGATTACACAAACAATAAAACATTCACCCGTAAAGAACTAGAAGATGCTGGTTTTAGCTGGGTGTTCAATTGTGAAGGAATTGAATTAGAGGAGGTAACGGAATGAATACAAAATTTAGAGCATGGGACGAAGAAAAACAAAAAATGTTTTACAGGGTCATGGTAGGCAATTGTGATCAAAACGATGAAAACCGTAATTGTCCAGTAGTCTACTATGAGGGCAGCGGATGGAAGCACTTCGAAGATTTGAAATACATTACTCAGTCAACACGCACTTATGACAAAGAAGGCAGAGAAATATTTGTAGGGGATGTCCTTCAAATTGATTTTGTAAAAGCTATTGTCCGCTTTGGGAAATATCGCTACTATGAAGAAAAGGAAGTACTCTCTGGAAATGGTTTCTATCTTGAATGTCTAAATGTCATGGACCCAGATTGTATTTCACCTTATGAACCAGATGTATTGGATAAAGCTGAAATCATTGGGAACATTTTCGAGAACCCAACACTGGAATATCATTTTATAGGATTGAGACCGAAGGAAGTTGAGGAAGAGAAATGAACAACAGTATGATGATAAAGGAATATATAGATATTCCATTATTAAAAAGTGCAGTAAATGAATTGAACATGGACATCAAGAATAATCCGGGTTTGAAATATGAGATTGTAGGATATTCAATTTGTAAAGATGAAACATTCAGCTCAACCGTTTCAGGAATCCTTGTACGCTGGGAAGGTACACCATCCGAAAAAATGCGAAAGAAGTAGAGTGATGCGATATTTAAAATTTTTATGTATTTTAGTTTTCGTGGTATTACTAACATCATGTCATAAGCTTTCAAGCGGAATCATTACTGATAAACATATAGAGGAACCAACAACGATATTGGTACCAATTTCAACTGGCAAGACAACAATATTAGTTCCAACGGAAACTAATAGAAAATACGTTATAACCGTTAAAGGAAAATCAGGAAACAAAAATATTGAGGAAGATTTTGAAGTAAGTAAAAAAGATTTCGAACATTTGAAGATCGGTGACAATTTCAACACAGATTGAAAATGAGAAAATAAGCTCTTGTTTTCTCACATAAAATAAAATATTATGATAGCATAGCTTTCAAGTATGAGAGGGACAGCCAATCATTTTGGTCTGTCCTTTTTGTGTGAGGAGGATTATATGTATAACAAAATTGTCAGACCTTCTTTGAAGACAAAGAAGTGGGAGAAGTTCAGAGATAAGATTCTAAGGAAATATAATTATCTATGTCAAGAGAGTTTGAGATATGGAATATCAGAACCGGCTGAAATGGTTCATCATATTTTTCCAGTGTCCGAATATCCTGAACTAGAATTCCAAGAATGGAATTGTTTGCCTCTCACTAACAAGCGACACAATACTTTTCACGATAGAAAGAATGATAAAGTTATTGGTCAAGGAATTTTTTGGCAAAAGAAACGAAAAAGGGAATTTTTAAATTTTTACAAAAATCGAAAAAATGAAATTTTGTAAAAATCGAATTTTTCAATTTTTCAATTTTTGAATTTTTCGATTATCCCCCCCATCTAAAAAAAATTTTTTCGAGCGTCTGGGAACCGGTGAAGGGAACTTTTTCCAAGTCGGGACCGCTCAGACAAAAAGGGGATAAAAACTAAAGGGATTTTGGGAAGGAGGCCTAGTTTTTGGCAAAACCAGTAACAGCTAAGTCAATCAAGTCAAAAGTCATCAAACAGATGAAAGAGCTTGGGACCTATCGCAAAGAATTTGACATGATCATTGACATCTTTGCAGGCATGCTATATCAGTATCAGAAACTTGCTCAAGATTATGCTGAGATGGGCTATCCTGTCACAGATATCTATGTGAACAAGGCAGGAGCTGAGAATGAGCGAAAGGTCCCAATCCTCACAGCGATGGAAATCCTACGGAAAGACATACTCAGTTATTCTAATCAATTGATGATGAATCCTAAATCACTTGGTGAAGTGGTAGAGCAAGACAATGGATCAGTTCTCACTGAGGTTTTGAAATTCAAGGATGAGATCAAGAAGAAACGGGTGAAAGCTGATGGGTAACGTGGAGAAAGCTAAAAAATACGCTCAACACGTTCTGGACCATCAAGAAGAGCATTGTGAAGAAAACATTCTGGCAGCATCACGCTTCCTGAAAGATTTAGACAATCCAGAGTTTGAGATGGATGAAGACATGGTTGATTTTGTTGTCCATTTCATCGAACACACAATTGTCCATCAGCAGGGTGATGATATGTTTGCGGTCTCTATCCGTAACAAGCCCTTGTTACTTCAACCGTGGCAACATTTTGTTGTGGTCAATCTCTTTGGCTTCTACATCAAGGGAACGAATGAGAGACGTTTCAAAGAAGCCTTGATCATGCTTGCCAGAAAGAATGGCAAGACTTCCTTCACTGCCGCAATCGCTTTGGCTTATCAGATTCTTGATACAGATAGCGGTTCAAAATGCTATATTGTAGCCAATTCTGTCAAGCAAGCCTTGGAAGCCTTTGGATTCTTGAGGTTCAATGTTGAGCGATGGAATGACAAGAACATCCGTATCAAAGATAACAACCAAGAACACTCCATCACTGCCAATTTTGGCAAGGAGGGTTCATTTTTCATCCAAGCACTAGCCAATGATGAAAGCCGGCTTGACTCTCTCAATGGGAATGTCATCATCCTAGATGAGGCACATACCATGAGGAACTCCAAGAAATACGGTCTTATGAAAAAAACAATGTCAGCATACCGGAACAGTATGCTTTTTGTTATATCCACAGCCGGGGACATTCCAACAGGCTTCCTTGCTAACCGTCTGAAATACTGTCAGAAAGTGCTGAAAGATTTAGTCAAAGATGATTCATTCTTCATCTTTATCTGTAAGGCAAATCAGGCCACTGATGGAGATGTGGGAGACTACTTGGATGAGAATGTGTTGAAGATGGCTAATCCGTCATGGGGTGTGACTGTCTCACTAAAAGCCCTCAAGGAAGAAGCAGAACAAGCTTTGAATGATCCACAGACCAGAAATGAGTTCTTCAATAAGACACTGAATGTCTTCACCAACTCAATGAACGCTTATTTCAACCCTGATGAGTTCATTGCTAGTGATGACTGTTATGACTGGACAATTGAGGAGCTTGCAAGGCTTCCTATTCGATGGTATGGAGGAGCTGACCTCTCAAGACTGCATGACTTGACCGCTGCTGCCCTCTATGGTGTATATAACGATGGTAAAAAAGATATTGATATCTGTATCACACACGCTTTCTTTCCTCGTGTCAATGCTCAAAAGAAAGCCAATGA
>ERZ773213.274-NODE-274-length-32733-cov-3.702858_pt1 | contig 32733 bp, 39 predicted proteins | sample MGYA00580996_ERZ773213 | MGnify/ENA primary metagenome ERZ773213 (study PRJEB29015, sample SAMEA2738152) | human oral metagenome | biome: human oral; feature: human-associated habitat; material: saliva | place: China | collected 2197 ...
ATTTATCAAATACGAATTGGCGGTTTCTAGCGTATGTATCCGTACCCTTATAGAACCCTAACCCAAAGCCGGTAATCGCTTTTAGAGTATTCATTCTTCCAATCTGATGCATCATGGGAAAGACGTTAAGAACGTTTAGTATAGCCGTCCCTGTTCTCATAGCCATAACGGCAAAGGCCGAGTTTTTACGCATCTGTTCTAGTGTGCGATTAATAATATCGGCTTTTTGGACGTCCGTCTTCCACACGTCTTTAGACCATTGGCGGATCATGTTGTACGTTTCCATGCCGTACTTTTGCTGCACCGCTTGCTGTACCGCCGGGTGTGTAATTAGCTTATATACGTCGGTTGCCGCTTCACGCATGGCGATATGGTGAATGGCTTCTGTCACGGCCTGCGGCCACACGTCAAGGCGTAAGGCGAGCTGCTGTCCTTTTACTTCACTTACACGAGACTTTGTGCTGCCCATACCGATTCCAAAGGTTGAGCTTCCCGAAAGGGCTTGCTTTACGATGTCATCGGCTGCAAGGTCCGAGGCTCTTATACTTAACTTCGGATCGTATACTATCGGGCAGTAACCACCTTTTATTTGACGGCCGTTGATATTAAACGGCAGCGCCTGTACTTTTCCGAGGCCCTGTCCATATAGGTTTTCTTGCACCTTGTTTCTTTCGGCCCAGTAGCTATCAAGCTGCGTCCAGATGGCTTCAATGAAGTTCCAGTCCTTATCAGTAAGCGACGATTCTAATACGCTTTGCATCGTATATTCATCGATGACGTCCGCTTCGTTTTTAGCCGATTTATTTATCGTCGCAAGGACTCTTTTACGTCCTTCTTTGTTACCCCAATTCAAGGCCATGCAAATTAATTGTTCCCTGGTGAAGTTTGTCGTAAGGCCGATGGTAAAGACCCTGTCGGAACGCATTGCCTGCCATTCTTCCAATGAGTACATGTTATAAATATTGGAGAATACCTTGCACGCCTCTTGCCGCATCGTGAGCTCTTTGTTGGCCCCTTGGTTTATGGGTTCGTACACGAGCTGCATCCAGTCGCCACCAAAGCGATTGAAGATAGTTTCGGCTTTGGTGAGGTATAATAAGGCGTCTTTGGCTAGGCTTTTAGCCTTGGACTTAGTATCGGTTTGGTTGTTCGAGTCCTGCAACGGATTGAATTCATTATCTACACCGATAGCTTGAACAAGCTTCATAGCCGCTTCTTCTTGGCTTATGACTTTGCCGTTTCTGTCCTTAATGGTTGTGGCTTCATAGTCTCTTCTTGAGGCTTTGTATAGAACGTGCATGGCTTCAACCATATCTTGGAATTGGTCCATTTGCATTTCGTTGTAGTCTTTACGATCTTTACTTTCAGCTAATATCCTAAGCCACGGTGCTACGATTTTATCAGGATTTGGTGCGGTTTCTTTATCCATGGCGTAGTCCGGATTTAAATCTCCGTACACCTTTTCCCAGTTAATCCCTACGGGTTCTCCCTTTTCATTTAAGGGCTTAATGCCGTCTTTTTCAGTGATACCTGTAATATATGCCAGGTGCTGGATCATGTATCGACTGTTTGGGTCTAAGCGTACCGGGTTTTCCCTTCTACTTATACGCTTAACCATGCCCTTTATGCCGTCCATAGATTCTTGCTGCATGTCTACGCGACCTGTTGAGCCTTCAAGCTTTGTTCTTACATATTCTTGATTGTCTTTGGCCGCTCTACTCATGCAGTAGTATTTAAGGCTGTTTCCCTTAGCGATAGCCGCTTCTTCAAAGGCCCCTGCTGCCATTAACTTATCGGCGTTATTTCCTTCTTGTTTGGCCTTTATTTCCCAGTGCCTCCAGGTCGTAGCTTCGGCTACTGTCATTTTGCTTAATTCTTCACGGGCTACTTGAAGGGTTTTAGTATAGCTTCCGGCTGTAATGTCTCTTGCCGTGTTTAATCCTCTCATAGCTTCTTTAAGGGCCGCTTTAGCCGATGCTAATTCTTCTTTAGCCGAGGCTCTATGCTCTTTGTCTTTTTCTTTGGCGTCCTTTAATCGTTCCTTTAGCTTCTGAATTTCTTCGTTCTTAGCAAGTATTGAGGCCACTTGACGGCCCTTCTTTGCCGCTTCGTCGTCTACGCCTAAAATTTCTTTAATGCTGGCCGTGATTTCTTCTTCTGACTTGCCGTCCAGGGCGTCAAGTTCACGCATTGCTTTAACCGCTTCTACAACGTACCCATTTACTTTTCGCTTAATGGCATAAGCTTCTAATTGCGAAAGTCTCATTTGGGCGTTTGTCGAGGCAAGTTCCGCATCGGCTGCGTTTTTAAAGTCTTCGGACGTCGGCATCATTTCTTCGTATTCTTTTCGACGGTTTTCCGTGAAAGCTTTAGAGCGTTCTTCTAGCGGGCCGCCTGCTTTTTCAATGGCCGATTCGAACGATTCTTTTGAGTCGTAGCCGATTGTTCTTAGGTAGTCTTCTTTAAATTGTTCGTCAGTTTCGCGGTAAACTAATTCTTGGCCGTATATCGGGTTTTCGTCTACCAGGTGTTTTTCGTAATCGATTCGTTCTTTTTCGAGGCTGTTCTCAAGGTCCGTTCTCCACTGGTTTTCTTCTTGCCGCATGAGTTCTTTAAGGACTCGTTCCTTGGCTTTTTCTTTGGCGTCTTCGGCCCAGCGTTTAATCATGTCCCCTTCTGAACCCGTTAAGTCCCCGGAAAAGCCCTTCTTGTCCCAGGCGTTTAATTCTTTGGCTTTTGCCCATGCTTCTATTTCATCGTCCGTCGCCAGCATCCGATCCATAACGCGCTTTACATCTTCCGGCGGTTCTTTGCCGAGATTTTTTAAATCTCTATAAATTGAGACGAGCCAGGATTTAAACTTTCTGAATGTGCTTTGTAGGGCCTGTGTCGGAGCTTTTCCTTCTGCTACATAGCGTTCAAAGCCGCGGGCAAATCGTTCTTGCATCCATCTTTCTTCGGCAGCACGAATGGCTATGGCGTCGCCGCTCTTACGAGCATCATTAATAGCTTTGGCGTAGGATTTAAATTCTTTTTCTCTTGCTGTTCCTTCGTAGTCCTTTATATCTTCCGGCTTGTACGCCGCCCATTCTTGAATGGTGTTCCAGTCTTCTAGGAGTCCTTTAGGCGCCGCTTCGTCAGTTGCCATTTTGCTCATTTCTGTAAGATACATATGTGCCGCTTCATGAACAAATGAGGATTGGTCTGCTGCATCGAATAGGTGAATGGCACCTGTTTCGGAATTATACGAGGCTTTTATTTCTTGACGGTATTTATCAATGATATTTACCGCCTTGTCGTCGAACACTACGACGCAATTGCCGTCTTCACTGTCGTAATAAGAAATACCTTCAATCCCGTTTTTATTCAGGTATTGTGAGGCTTCTTCCATACTGTCAATCGATGCCGATAAATACCTGTAGATCTCTTTACCGGTGCCAACACTTCTTTTTAAGGCTTCTTTAGGATTTTTAATAGCCGCTTCCAGGATGCTGTCTTTTCTTTCCTGTATGGATGCTTCGGCTTTTTCGGCTTCTTTTTTTACAGCAGCAAGGACTTTTTCTTCCTTTTCCTTTTCCACCTGCATGAAATCCCGGTCTTTGATTTGCTCTTCAGTATACCCTAATTTCTTGAGGTGCTTTATAGCTATTTTCTCTTTGAATTTCGGCTTATCTGTATTTTCAAGGCCATTGGCCGCTACTTCTAATTGCTTTACCTTATCTTTCGCTTTATCCAGATCTGATAACGCTTCGGTCTCTTCGGGAAAGGTCCGCATTTCATTGTGCAACAGTTTTTCCCAAAATGATTTTTGCTGCTTATCCGGTAAGCCCGATATTGTCCTGGTAAGTTTTTCTTGTATTTCGGACGGCTGTTCTTCGTAGCGTTTTTCTTCTATGAGAAGGTTTTCGTTTTCAGGGATATCTACTTCATACAAATACGACGGAAGGCCCTTGCTTTTGGCGTGTTTTTTATATGCCTGGGCTGTCTTTTTATTCTTGGCCGTGTATATCCCCCAGCCGTGTACCATATCCCCTGCGCCGGTAAGGGCTTTTTCCAGGTTAAACTCGTTAAAGTCCATGCCGCTTCCATGCCATGCGCGTTGGTCGAAAGTTTGCTCTAAGATATTGTTTTTGTTTACTGTTTTTGTTAAACTATTGTCATGGAAAGATGTATTTTTGCCGTTGTATTCGGACGTATGGCCAGGGTCCTTTTGGGCATTGACCACGGCATTAGCATCTTTCCATATTGTTTTTAAGCGCAACCTTTTTTTAGACATTAAAACGTTTTCAACGACGGACATTGTTCCGTCGTTTTCTTTTTTTTCAAACCTAATGCTTGGCAGGCCGATTGCAGAGATATTCCCTACGACAATATTATCCGGAGATGCTAATATATCCAATGCGTGTTGGATCGAGGTATTGTCTAACTTTATTTCGCCGTCTTTTTCTTCCCTACCATGACTGTTTTTAGCATGTCGTATATCATCTGCGACCAGCTCAAATCTATACCCGTTAAGTTGTAATCTTGCCTCTTTTTGAATTTTTTCCCTTATTTCTTTGGGGACCTCCCATAAAACCATGTTTTCCAGTCGTTCTCCGTTAAGGGCCTTTAATATGTATTCCTTTCCTTTCTCTAATAATTCTTGTTGTTCTTCTGTGACTTTGATTTCTTCTTGGTTAAATGTTATTTTAACCTCGTTGCTTTGTTGTTTTTCACCAATATTCACCGCATGCTCTGCCATAAAATCCTTGGCCGTATAAGCCGTATCGCCGTATTCGTTGCGGATCTTCGCCCAGCTTTCGGCCATGCGAGCGTATATGAAGGCGTTTTCGTTAGCAGCTAATTTGGATTTTTCGTTGCCGTCTTGAAGGCGATTTGCTATTTCGTTATATACTTCGTAACCTTCTTTGGTAAGGGATTGCTTTACGGCATAGTCGCTCTTGTCCAACTCTTCGAATTTATCCTTTAAGCCTTGCAGGGACTCATATTTTGCCTTTAACGAATTTGCGTTTTGTGCAAATTCGTCGGCCGCTTCCGGAGCCAGAGTTTGTAGTTCTTTCATTTGGTCTTCGTAAGCAATATCGAGCATTTCTTCTCTTGTTGCTTTACGACCCAGCTTTTTATACATATCCTGGTACCAGTAGTCATTATTAGAGACTCTGATTCCGCGGCCTGTTTGACGGCTTTCTTCGTCCGTATACATAATGCCAACGCCCTGCGGTTTATAATTCCAATAGGCGTCAAACCCTAATGCGTCTTCATATTCTTTTCTTGCGTCCGCCAAGGCTTCTTTATAGCTCTTATTTAGATCGTACGGATTTTTATAGATGACGCTTTCGGCCGCCGTTTTTGTTATATCATCCGCATCCTTAAAATGTTCTTCCATGAGTTCCTTGGATAGAACATCTTTTTTATTTTTGGCTAAATTAGCTAATTCTTCACGGATCGCTTCCACTCGTTTGGCTTTTTCTTCTAAGGCTGCACGATGAACGCCGTTTTTGGCCATGGTTGTTGCCCGCATTAAAGTATCGGTATCCACGGATTCGTCGGCAAGCTGCGCAAAGGTTCCAGTAGGAATTACAATGTCTGCACCGGTCGATATGGATTTATCCACTTGTTCGCCCGTAATAATTCCGCGGTTTACCATATCGTTTAAAACGTCTACGCCTTTATCTGTCTTAGAAAGTTCTTGTGCATCGACGTACATATTTTGTACGCCGGCAAGACGGGCCTGTTCTTGTACGACGTTTTTATAGACTTCGGGATTTTTTTGTGCTGTTTTGTTTTGTGCTTTGTTTGCCATTAACGCTTCAATGGTTTGCTGTTCGACGGTTCTTCTGTATTCTTGTTTCCAGTCTTCGTTCTTTATAGCAGCAATGGCTCTCATGCCACGGTAATTTCCTACGCCGTGAGTTATAGCGCCCGTAGCCCCCATGCCTACTACTGCCGGGACAGCCTGTACCATAGCGTCTACAGCGTTTCCTATAATCTCCGTGGTCGTATGCGGAGCGCCTTTTTTATACAAGTAGTATTCGGCATTATCCATAAGGTCTTCGGAGGCTTGCTGCGCGCCTTCTTCTGCAAGTTCTGCTGCTGTACTTCTTCCGAATTGCTTCATGGCCGCCTGTGCGGATAATTTAGCAATGCTTTCCTTCCCCGCATCAATAATGGCCATTCTAGCTGCGGCGTTATTTAATATGCTTTTGGCCGCCTGGCCACCCCAGGCTTTAGTGATAGGTTTATAACCAACTTCCATAAGGCCCAGTTCAATAGCCCCGTTTACAACGCCTGTTACGGTTGAGTCTACTAAGGCATGGCTTCTACTATATTCGCCTTTGCGGTTATTCATCAGTTCCCAGTATCTTGCGGCTGCGCTTTGTTGTTCAAACTGTTCAAACATCCCTACACGCATACCGTAAGCGGCCCCTGTCGTAGCCCCGGCCATTAAAATAACCGGTGCCGCGGCAGCCCCAATTCCCGTTGCAGCTGCTCCTCCTGCCGCCGCGGCCGAGGTTGCCATACCTAATGCGGCCCCTTGTGCGGCTCTTTTTGTGGCCCTTGCGGCCTGGGTTCCCATGATCGTTAATTGCTGAATGGTGTCGTATAAGACTTTTTGACTCGCCGTAGGTTCTTTGTAGGCTTGTAGTTCTGCCGTTAATCTATCTACTTCGGGCTTAACGGAGTCGATATCTTCGCCTTTATAAGCTCTATATTGTGCATCTGAAAGTTTAACCATGTCAGACCCGGAATTAAAAGCGTCTTTAGCGAGGTCAAATATCCCTCTCGTATCTTTTATGTCTCCATATTCTTTAAGCGCGATGGCGGCTCCTACAGGATCTTTCTTTCTAAGGGCTTGAATTTCAGGATACATGGCGTCCAGGGCTTCGGCCGAAAAAGCGCTGCCGCCCATAAAGCGTGCGTTTAAACGTTGGTTGTATAGCTTTTCTGCCTGCTCATAAGCCGTTTCGTTATCCATTAAAAACTGTGGTGAAACACCTATAAATTGCGCGTATACTTTGGCATTGTGCATACCTTCGGCGTTTCCGTTAAAGATATTACGATATACATCCATGGCCGAATCTTTGATTTCATCGATAAAATTCGGTTTCGGGGGAGACGGTGCTGTTGCTCCGGCAAAGTCTTCTGCTGACGGATTTCTATAATCTGACGTCGGTCTAAAATTCATTGTGCCATTAGCAAGTATGGCATCGGCTTCTTTCCATCGTTTTACCTGGTCTGCGTCGTATTCTACCTGGCCTTCTTGTATTGCCGTTTCTGAATCTTTAAATCCTAGCACATCATTATTCGGCGTTTCTCCAGTAGGATTTTCAGGATTAATTTTAAAGTTGTTAAAATTGTATTCTGCCATTGTTTCACGTCCTTATTTATACTGCCCGCTTTTAATATAGTGTTCGGTAGTTTCTCCGTTTAACAACTGTTGATAGTAAATGTCGTGTACCGTGCTTTCGGTTCCGTTAGTCCAATAAATCTTCCAGTACGTTTCGCCGTCATCACCTGTTTCTGAATATGCCTCTTTGATTCCGGCTGATAATTGGTCCGCTCTTGTTCTTCCGTAAGACTCATCTCTTGATGTTACTAGCGTTATAGCGTACGCATACATTTCGTCTTGAGTTGGTTCTCTTCCTTGTTGTGATTCGAATTTGGCTGCCCAACCTGCAACGGACCGTTGGATTACTTCTGCGTTGTTAATAAAAGTATCTTTGTCTATTCCGGATCTTCTTGCCAGATTATCCATATTAATGGTGAATTCGGGCTTAAATTCGCCGGTGCCGTTTGTGTAGTCATTAAAGGCTTTAGACATGCTGTTTTGTTCATTTATCGACAATGAAATTCCGTTCGTATTGCAATAGTTTATAAATTCGCTAAAGCTGTTAAACTGCCGCCCTATCATTGATTTAAACTGCGTTAATCTTCCGCCTTGTCCTCCACTACTTCCTCCGGATCCGCCACTTCCGCCTCCTGTCGCTCTAGGCACTGCGACGTATGTTCCTATTGCTCCCTTTAAGGCTGCGTATACTTTGGGATTCCCCTTGCCGTATTTTTCGGCTATGGCTATACCCCCCTCGTAGGTGAACGTTCCATTTTCGTGGGCCAATTGCATTTCTTGAAGACCCGCCTTTACCAGTCCGTCATTTGCAATTTCTTCGTTCCTTGTTGCTTGGGCTTGGTAGGCGTCTGCGATTTTTATCATGTGTTGTGCTTCTTCTTCTGAATATTTAACGCGCGTTCTTGTTATTTTGGCGTTTTCGGCTTCTTTGGGGATTATAATTTGTGTCGGTTTTAGGTGCTGCGGATCAAAATCTGCGTTACTTGCTTCTGCCACGCCGCCTTCGCCGTTATTTGCGCTAGACATATTGCCTACTACTTTTCCGCCTTCTTCTGCGATCATGACGTGAGTTTGGGTGTCGCCCCCTACATCGTCGTACACGATAATTGAACCCGGTTTTACTTTTGACGGGTCGTAAGGAATTACCGACATACCGGATTCTTTGGCTCTATTAACCAGAACGTCTACATTTACCACGTTGTCATCGTGGAACTTTTTTAATGTAGGTGAATATGCGGCACCGATACTGCATACCGCTTCCACACACGCCACTTTGCCGTTAGCAAGCGGAGCGCTTCCCGTCCACTGGACGCCTTGGTTTATAGCATTTTGGATGTTTGAACCACCGGCTTTTATTTTTTCTTTGGCGGCGTGTGCTTTGGCTAATCTGTCGTTTACAGAAGCGTTTCCAGGCGGCGCTTCACCCCACGTATAAAAATCGTTATCAAGATAAAAACCGTCTTTTTTATCAAGCCATGCCTTGCCGGCGGCCGGTCCGAAATTCCACGCGATAATAAGCGCATCTTCGTTGTCCGAGCCTATCCATTCGGCTAACGTCTTTTTGTATTGAGCCGCTACTTTATCTTGTGCTTCCGGTGACCTGTCGTTCGGGTCTACACCTATTTTTTGTGCTTCTTCGGCGTAGGTACTGGGTAAAAATTGGTATCTTCCGAAATGTCCGGAGTCATTAACTAAGTTATAGTCGTTATTATTTGTTTCTACGGCAGCAATCATTTCGAGGGTTGCATCACCTGTTTTGCCGCCACCACCTTCTTCTACGGTGTATGTCATTTTTGAGCGTATATGCTCTTCGCGCTTTTTAGGATCGTTTGGAAAGAGGTTAAAAGATTCTTTGGCGATGTCCATCATGTCGTGTTCGCGTTTTCGTACGTTTAATTCTGTTCTTAACTTGGTGATATCGGCATCGTAGACAAACGGGGATGCTTTATCAATGAATCCATATACATCTTCGTAATCCGATTCGTCGCCGCTTTTTATTTTGTTGTAAACCCACTGTTGCACAAACGTTGTTGCGGCTTTTTTTGTCATTTCATCCAATTTTTCGTCGCCGTATATATTGCGATATTGGCTATAAACGATGCCTCTTATTTGTGTGAGCGATGAATAGGCATTTTCTAATGTATTGGTCTCCATTGCTGTGTCTGTAATGTCTGCAACGGCTCTTGCTACACTTTCATTTCTATGTGTTGTGGTTTTTTCGTATTGGTCTTGCATGACAGCGCCTGTTTTGGTGAGATTGTTTTCGTCTGCCATGGCGTTAAAAGCTCTGTGAGCCTTTTCATAATTAGGAAGATTTGCAATTGTTTCTCTTCTTATTTTTGCCTCGCCTTCTTGGTATTGCTTTAAAATGTCTAAGGCATTCGTATCTTGCTTGTGTAATAGGCCGCTATCCGGATCGTTTAACAAGTCATTTACCCGCTTTTTATATTCATTCGTGGCGTCAAGGACCTTCATACTTATTTGGTCGTCTACGTATGCCTGTATTTGTCCTTGTAAAGCCCCTACGGCCTTTCCCATTAATTGATTCCCGGTTGTGTTACCACCAAAGGCTTCTACATTATTTGTGGCCTGTACGTTGGCGTTTTCAACATTAGGGTCTACGGCCCTGTTGTATGCTTTTATTTCCATGGGTTACCCCCTAAAATTCTTAGATCCAAAGGGATTTGAACTGAACAATCCTTTTTGTGCGGTTGCATATCGTGACCACCTTAGAAGATCAGGTTTGTGATCAAATGTATAGTCTGCCCCAGAGCTTCCGGCCGCGGGCTTTTTAGCACCGGCGTATTCATGTTTAATTCCGTACATACTGGAAGCTGTTGAAAGAAGAGTGGCTATGCCGGCTAATTTCCCTTGGGCTTTGGCGTTTTCTGCCGAGGCTTTATAACCTGCGGCTTGGTTTTCATAGTTGTATTGGTTAAATAATTCCGAGCGTTCATCGTTGCGCTGGTTTTGCAATAATTGACTGCTGTCATCTTGGTATGTTCCGTACGATGAGATGAGGATATCCAAAGGACTACCCGTAAGCGTCATGTTTGATACGCCGGCCTGGGCTGCTGTTTGGCCTGCCATTAGCCGCATCCTGTCGTCAAGTTTACGTTGGTCGTTTGCGTATTTATCGGCGATTTGGTCTTGCCGTAGTTCGCTTATTTTAGCGTTTTGTTCAGCGGCTTGTTCTTGCTGCCTGTACATAGCGACCTTAGCGTTCGTTTCTTGCTTTATTTGCTTATATTGCATGATGCCTTGGACGGCTTGCCCTGCTATCATGCCCCACACTCCACACATTACGTATTCCTCCTTATTACGAATTGTTGCCATGATATGTCGTTTTCTTTGAACGGCGTGCCAAAAACGGCGCCAGCCCTTTTTAGCCAACGCCGCGATTCATCGTTATCTATGCTTATGTAATTCGTTACGGGTCCGTATTCCTTAATGAATCTACCGATTTCTTTTAAACCCATTGTGATTAATTCTTTTTTGTAGTTTTTTAGCTTTGTTGTTGCTACCATCCATACGGCGTGAAGTCCGTCTATCGGATGTTTTACGATCCCATATATGGCGATAGGTTCGCCGTTTTTGCCGAACGCCAGAAAGTTGTCGCAAAATTCGTGCATGGCGCATTTGGTAACGGATGTGTAGGCCCCTTGTAGTTCTTTTTTGTCAATCGGCCGCAAGTGTTCTTCTATATACTTTACGGCCTGTAGGTGCCTTTCGTTTTCCTTATTAAATTTCTCCGTTGTAACTTTTGACGATGCCGCCATCTATGCTTACCTCTCTTATAATTGCGTTTAATTCAAACGGGAACGGTTCGTTGTGTTTGATGCAGATATGATTTTTGGTGTTACTACCAATATCGGCTACCGGCATTTGCTGCACGATATCTCCGGTTTCCAGCATTTCGTAATCTTCGTATCGTAATTCGTCCATATCTTTATCTTTAAACGTATACCCAATATGGCCACCGTATGATTTTTCTACTCTTAATACGACGGTATTAATCTTTGAAATTCTGGCTTGCATGGTCCCTTCTTTTAATCCTATATCAGGGCCCGGCTGCTCGACTTTTGTTTCATAGGCAAGGCCAATTGTGATATCTGAAAACGACTGGCCAAAGGCCACTAAGCCATTTTCAGGTACTATTTCATCTTGCATCCTTGTCCCGTCGGCTAAGACTTGTACGGTTTTTCCTATAAGGTGAGGTGCGCCTATACTACTGCCGCTTCCTGTAATGTATGAATCCATGTATACGGCTGCTTTTATATCGTGATTAAACCGCTCTATATAGGTTTTCCCGTTTCTTTCTACGGTTACGTATAATACGTCGCTTGCACCGTTGGGGATAGATGCTACCTTTTTGTACTTACCGTCTGTCGTGTGATGCGACCAGGCAAATACGTTTTGCTCTTTAATGAAGGTTAATGAAAGCAGTACTCCGTCGTCACGAACGTAATACAAGGTGCTGTTCGGCTCTTGAGTGTAGGCAGATGATACTAACTTATGGCCTTCTGTTAAATGCGTGGCTAACAGCGTTAAATCATCGCCATTATAATTATCCGCATCATACTGGTATCCGAGGTCTCTTACGGTCTTACCGCTTCTTTGTACATGTACGATGCGATTTCCGATGTGTTGCGGAGGACACGTATTTGATCCACGCATGGTTTGTGGCCTGGGATTGATTTTAGCCGGCGTGATGACGCTTGCGCCTTCTATAATCCATTCGTTACCCGTTGTAAGGATGACAAGGTCTTTGGCGGGTACCAGGTGTAAAATCTCAAAGCCGTTACGAGTGATGAGGTCTGCTTTAATGGCCGAGTCGTCGGTTACGCTGCCGTCTACTTTTTCGATGCCAAAATTAGGATAGTCGCCTGTTCTACTCATCCATATAGAGTAAGGTTCTTTTTTTGTCGCGGCTAAAACAAGCCGATCTTGGAAAAAGCACGCCATTTTAGGATAGCCGTTATCGTCGTTCCAGCTACTTAGTGCGTATACCTGGGTTTTGTCGGTGTTTGCGAAATCGGTAATAACCGAGGCTTTAACTTCCGTCGACGAAACGACTTCTGTTATTTTAGCCGTGCCGTCGTTTGAGTAAGGGTTTCTTGAAAAGTCTACGGTAAGTTTACCGCTTCCGTTATCTGCATCCGTTACGGCTACTGCTTTCATCCACGTAGGTGTTGTTACGGTACCGGATTCAGTGAAGTTTTGGTCGTTATTTGACTTATAGCTTCTATATTCTTGCCAGGTTTTATTATCGTCCGAATGGTAAACCGTGACCTTGCCTTTCCATGTACCGTGAGTTGTAATTTTCCAGGCTTTTCCTACTTGTATAGATTTTGTTTCTTCTGTTTTTGAAGAGGCTTGTATTTCGATTCGTTCTGATTGATTTTCAGCTTGCTGGGTTAGTTTTATGTGACTATTTACCATACCGGGCGTGAATGTGTCTTTTGTGGCTGTAATGGTGACGTCGTTTCCCGATGTGGCCGAGGGTTTTAATTCGTTATTTCCGGAGAATGTGATTCTTACGTATCCGTTTTGGCCGTCTTTTCCGTCTGTTATTTGGGAAGGATTTTTTTGAACGTCTTTATATGCTCCAGAAGCACCGCCTTTGGCTCCGCCTTGGTATGATATTCCGTCTTTTCCTTTAGTGCTTTGATTTTGGCCGTTGGGTTTACTTGCGATTCCTGCGCCTCCACCTTTAGCTTCTGCATTATTAAAGGATGATTTTCCTCCGTCTGTTCCGTCTGTCGGGTGTGTGTCGCCTTTTTTAGAATATTCGGACTTTCCGCCTTTGCCGCCGGCGCCTACTATTACGGAATATGTTTGTCCTGCGGTTAGCGTGTCTATCATTATTTTCTTTTCGCCAGTGCCGCCGTTTCCACCTTGTAATTCTATGGTCCTTGTGGCGGGCTTTCCATCACTCCCAGACATATATGAGTAATACTGTACTCCGGTCCCGGCACCGCCGCCACCCGCGCCTATAACCTCTATGGTGTATTTTCCCGTCACTTGCGGCGTAAATGTGTATGTTCCGGGCGTTGTAAATGAGGTTTCTTTGTTTACTACCTGTGCGGCTGAATCATAATAAGGTTCTGTGATTTCATACTCTTTAAACGTCCAGCCTATAGCCGTTCTTTGAAGGCATTGTATCGGATAATCGCCGGAGCAAATAAACATGGTGTCGGCCGATTGGGTGAATTGTAAGTTATCCACATTATCATACGGTGTGGATAACTCTGTGCCGGTGTATTTTCCGTCTTCCCAGATGCGTATATACTGATAACCTACCTCCAGGAGATAGGCATCGTCTATGCCGGCATTAAAGGCGACGAGTGCCGTCGGTTTATCGTCGTATTTAACCCTCCCGATGAATTCCGATCCTTGTCTACGATAGCACCCGCCGAACGGACGGATAACTAGGTTTTGAGCTGTTAGAAGGGCTGATTTATATTTATCAAGGTCTACCCGGTTTGCGACGTACGGCGATATTTCACCGGCTGCAAATGACGGTTGTATGAGATATATGTTCATCGTACCCTCCGAGTTTGTGCGTAATTACTATGATATACCGCATCACGCTGTCCTTCTCTTGCGTCGTTTAGCTGTGCGTCGTGAATAATAGCCTGGAATAACTGATATTGCATTTGGTAGGCTTGCGGGTTTCCGGTAAGACGCATGGCCATGTTGGCTGCGAGGAGTCTCGTAAAGGCGCTAACGAACAAGGTATCCATGACCTGCACGTCTTTTTCATTGACCGTGTAATCAGCATAAGCGTCTTGTAAATTGCACGTAATAGCTTTAGTAGTCGTATCTATGTTTACGACAACGTACGGAACGTGTTCTTGTACGTTTATCTGTTTGTTTCGAATGTTATTTATCTTCAAGCAGTTTTTAGGATATGCGTAGCAAAAATCGTATCCGGGTATTTCTTTGTCTAATAAAGCTAATTTTTCGATTCTATGAGCAAAGCTCCACGGATACGCCCGGAGTACCGTTTTTCTTGTTTGGTTAAAGTAGAGCTTACAAGCCCTTGCGTTTTCTTCTTTATCATCCATTGATATAATAGTGCCTTTTCCTAAATTTGATAGCGCCATGTTACAAATATCCGTGTCTGTCATGTTTTCTCCTTTTTTAATAAAGTTGGGGACGGTGTTACCCGCCCCCTTTTCTTTATAACTTGTGCTTTTTAACGAGGGCCACAAGTTCCTCTTTTGTTTCTTCACCGGAGTATTTAATTCCGGCTGCGATTAACTTAGCTCGTAACTCATTTGCGTGTAACTGATTTAAACTTCTTCCTTTGCGGCAATCCTTAAAGGGGATTCCCGGCTTATCGTACGTCTGCATCCATTGCTAAAGACGCCGAAATGGTGCCTGCCGATTGGGCAGAAGCTGCCGCCCATTTAAGGCGGAGATAGCCGAGGTCGCCGTAAGGTACTTTCACGGCTAAGGTTTTACCTTTTTCAGCCGTGTAGGTACCTAAGGTTTTAGCTCCTGTCATCTTGTCGTTATCCGCTGTTTCAAGCGTTACCGTGCAATCTGCCGAGGCTCCGGGGAGCTTTACAATTAAGGTTAAGGGACTTCCTGCGTCACCTTTACCTGTTTTAATAATTTCGCCTGTTCCGGACTGGCCGGATAATTTCACGTTCCAGAAGAACGTATTTTCTGCATCGTATATCATGTGTTTCTCCTTTCTAGGCGATAACGGGTTCAGTTTCCGTCAATGCATCGTTTTTCTTAACAACAAGGCCCGATACGTACAGCGTCGGAATGCCTTGCATAAGCTGCTGTTGCGTTACGTATACGTTATTTTTATCTGCGATATGTAGTTCGAGCATTGTATATGCCATAGGCGATACATACAGAATCGGGCGTTTCGGGTTTATGATTTTGTTTTTTGCGACTACGATTCTTTCAGCTAATGCCTTGCGTGCATCAGAGGTTGTGTCTTCGGCTGCTGCCTTGCAGTCGATATTACGAACGGCCGCAACTTTACGGATGTTCTTTACTGCAAGGCCTGCATCCCAATCAAACAGCGTTGCAAGGGCCCGATATTTACCGCCGTTTGCGTCGATAGCGTCGATTTCGCCGAGGTCTTGGATATCAAGGCCCGCTTTAGAGCCCTTCGGGTAAATGCCTACGACCGCATCTTCGCCCCAATCAACGATGTATGCGGAGGTTTGTTTATTCGCCGTCTTACCGCCGGCATTTACTACTTGGTAGCCTTCTTCGCCGAGGTCGCCTTTAAACGTGTTGTAACGAATGCTTAACCCGTTAAACTGGTCCGGGTTTGCGTCCGTATCGCCGTAGAACATGTATTTTGCAAGGTCATCCGTAAAACCCTGGATGTAAGCCTTGTCTTCGGACATGCGAAAGGCTTGTTTATCCGGTGCAAGTTTTACGAGTTTTACGTCGACTTCCGAGCGCGCTTCCATAAGGCAGCACGTGTCGATGATTTGCTTTGTCGTGGATTTTCCGGGCTTTACGCCGGCATTAATGCGCCGTAGTTCCGGATGAGGGTACGACGTGCGGACCGTTGTCTGGTTGCCCGTGGGGAGGTTTCCTTCCATCCAGGGGATATCTTCCATAATAGGGTTACTTTGGGCCATGACTTCCATGATCGTGTCTAATTGGCCCTGCGGATTTAAGCGCTTTCTTAAATCTGAGAATGTTAATGCTGTGCTTCCAATCATATTTTTTGTTCTCCTTTTAAATTAATACTTGGAAAAATCCGTGTGAGGATACATATCGGTACTGGTTGCGGCGGTACCTGCGCCACCCATTTTGCCAGGGTCTTCGCCAATTAAATCGGCAAAGGCTGCCATGGTTTTAATCATGGCTATATGATTACCGGCCCCCGTTAGATTTAACATCTGTGTAAAGCCGGGAATCTTTTGTTCGATGTAGTCTCTTGCGGTTGCGGCCTTACCGAGCGTTTCTTGGTAAGCCCCGCCTAATTCTTCTTTTGCCGCATCACCCCAGGACTTCACTTCGTTTACATATTGTTCCTGGAGATTTTTAGCGACCGCTTCGGCTACGCCTTGAGCATACTTAATGCCGTACGTTGCCATGCCGGCTGCCTGTTCTTGTGTTGCACCCATGCCCTTTAAGAGATTCGTAAATTCTTCGGTACTTTTTTCGTCCGCTTCCAGGCCCGCTTCTTTTAGTACGGTCGCAAAGTCGTACGATTCCGGCACTTGCGGAGCAGTGCTTTCACCGTCGCCACCTAAGGCGGTTTGCGTTCCCTTACCAATAAATGAGTCGCTGCCTTCTTGGTCAGTGCTCGTATCAGTCGCTTGTTCTTGTGTTCCTTCTGCCTCTTGGCTTTCCGGGCCTTCGGCGAATCGTTGCAGGTCAAATATCAGCTTTTCCATGTTGTTTTCATCCTTTCAAGTTCGAGTCTTTTTTCAGCGTATTCTTCTTCCATTTTGTGAAGTAGCTTCATGCCTTCAATGCCTAATGATTGAATGAGCTTTAAGTATTCAAGGCCTACGCGACGACGTCCTTCATCAAGGAGTGTAGTCTCGTTTGATAACGGGCTATAGATTCTTGTTGCGTCCAAAAGGCGAGCCATAAAATGTCGTCCTAACGGACTTTCCATAACGTACCTTAACGCTTCCATATCTTGGCTTCGTATGGTTTCTTCCACAAGCTGTGCGGTCTTTCGTTCTTTTTCGTGCATATCCTACCTCATTCCCAGCCATTCTTGCATAGCCGGATTTCCGTCATTTGCCGCTTCCGTTGCGTTTTTAGCAGCGGCTGCAAGGTCCGGAGCTTGTGCAATGGCTGCTTGTTGCTGCGCTTGGGCTTCTGCTGCGGCTTGGGCTTCTTGACGCTGTTTTTGAATTTCCTGAACTTCTTCGTCTGAACGGATCATGGCTGCCGGCACGCCTACCTGTGCTAAGTAGTTTGCGACCGCTTCCGTAAGGTTGACTTTATCGAGGACCGTCTGGTCGAACTGTGCGGCTTGTCCAATAAAACCGATGCCTTGTTCAATAGAGGTTAGGCCACTCATCTTTTGAGCTTGAGCAAGCGGCGAAATGTATTCAATTCTAAACTCTTCGCCTACAATGTCTTGCAGCTCTTCGGGGATATCCGGGAATATGCCGCTTCTATCTAAGATGTTGTAGACCCTTTCAAGGATTCGGTTTAAGAATTCGTATTGAAGGCGTTCTACCACCGGGCCTAGTTGCTGTAATTTTTCCTGGTTTCTTGCCATGACTTCCTGGGCTGTCATGCGGCCTTTGTCTAACTGGTCCAGCATTAAGAAGAGGTCTGACGAATACGTACGCTTTACCCTATCTTCAACTCGTTGGATTTTCCCTTCAAGTTCTCCGATTGCTAGTTGTCCTTGAAAAATAGGACGGATGACTTCGTTCGGATCATTTATGGCCGTTGTGCCGCCGGGGAAGAGATTTATATTTCCCACTTGTGACGGCGGGACCTGCAAGGGAGGTTTTACGCCCATTTCAATAGCCGTAATAGCGTCAAGTTCCATTTGTTGTAGCATTTTTGCGTCCGGCAAGGCGTTCCAGCCAGGACCTGTCGCATAGGCTTCCGTTCCTTTTACGGTATAACGGGCTACGGGTACGGGCCATTCTTCAAAGCCCGTAACCGCCAGGCATTCGTCTTCGTTTGAGTCTTCTACCCAGTATGTCGATGTGAACGGCATCTTTTTGTTGTTTAGCTTGTTTGGGTCGTTATCTTCGTTCTTTTCGACGAGCCAGCATACCGTATGGTAGTTTTGGTGGCCGCTTCCGTTATCGTATGACTGTTTAACCGTCATCGGGCAATTGTCATAACCAAATTGCTTTATGATTTGGTTTACGGTCATTTTGGCTCTACGGGCAAAGGTTAATACTCTTCCTGTTGCGTCACATGCCAGGGCATAGGTGCCTATGGTGTACGGAACAAATGTCACTGTGCCGCCTTGTGAAAAAATCCCTAGGGCCGCTTGGCCAAAGGGAAGTTCCGAGTAGCACTGATGAATGGCATTGTAGAAGTTTGAGCCCGAAAGGACCGATTCCATAATATCGGCTCTTGTATCTAAGAACCGTTGAACGCCCGTATCGTCGGCAAGGTCCTTATTTCCAATGCCAAAACGAAACCAACGCCTGGACGGAGGCGTAAGTCCTGATTGAACGCCTGCTGCAAAGGTATCTCTTGCTTCTTGAATAACGCCCGTAAAGATTTCTTCGTCGTGTATGACGGGCTTTCCTGCCGTGTCGTCGTCAAAAAGTCCGTCATAGGGAAGCTCGTAATCACGGATTAATTTCCATACTCTTTCCCAGGGCCTACGAGCTTGAAACAAGGCGTTAAAGCGTTGTACAAGCTTTCTTTTATCTTTGCACGTGTTCGGTTTTACCGTTTTTTTATTTACCGTCGGGCTTCTAGCTAGCTCTGTTTTTATTTCTTTACGCATGTTTTTCTCCTTATCCCAGCGTGTTTTTGCCATTAGTTGTTCCCAGTGCCGTATCTACAGCCGTGCGCGTACTTTGAAAGCCACGTTTTTTACGCTGCTTTTCGACGCTATCGACCGTTCCCTGGTCGCCGTTATTTACGGCCTGTACCGTGGGATCCGGTGTTTTAAATTCGGGAGATGAACTGCTTCCGCCGAATAATCCTTTTAATCCACACATTGTCATTACCCCCTTTTAAACGGATTGTATTTTGTTTGCGCTGCCTGTTTTTGCCTTTGGCTTTTTAATACCGGCAGCGAAAATGTTAAGGCCAGGGCGTCTGCTTTGTTGGGTGACGGTACGCCACGGGCCTTCATGTGGTCTTTACTTTCTAAGATAATTTCGCCTTTTTCGTTGACGGATGCTTCGGGACCTATGAGGTCATCTCTTAAGACGTCGTCATCCGGCAATACGCCGCCGTTTATTAGCCAGTCTTTCATTTTCCCCCAGATTTCAGCCCTTTTATTAGCAAATCCTTTTGTTCCGGACTTTCCGCCAAAGGCAACCAGTTTCCAGGTTCGTCCCATGGTTACGCCAAATGAATAAAGCCCCGTGCCGTAGCCTTGGTCAATAAAGACCGCATCCGCTTTATATTCATCTTCAAAGCCCGCTAGTATGGCCGCCATGGCTCCGTCGTTATCGTTTTTCTGGTATTCACCCAGGACCTTACAATAAAGACCTTGGCGCATGATGATTACGAATTGGTCGCTTCCCGTCCAGGCCGGGTCTACTCCAATAATAACGGGTGCAAAGTTATATTCAGCCGGCCGGAGCGTTCTTTTTGTAGCCGCATCAACTATATCTACGCCTATGTATTGAGCGTCAGAAGACGACGGAAATTCACCGCGTACACGAACCTTGAAAAAGTCCGAATCTTCGCCGTATTGGTTTTTCCATTGTTCGATTTGGCTTTTGTTCGAAATGGCTACGTCCCTGGAGTCTATCTTTTTTGTATCCCAGTAATTGCGGTACTTGGTAAAGCAGGCGCGGAACCGCCCTACATTACGGGTAGGGTTTCCGTAACAGCACCAGATGATTTCCGTATTCTTATCTGTTAAGGCGCCTTCTGCGACTTCCCAAATGCGATCGTCTATAGCGGAGGCTTCATCAAATATAATAAGAATCCTTCGGCCCTGGTTGTGAAGACCGGCGAATGCTTCGGTGTTTGTGACGGACCAGGGAATGGCGTCAATTCTCCAGGTTCTTTCATGCTCTGTTTCAATGGAAAATATTGCCGTTGCCGTGTAGGTGAATAGTTCTTTACCGATGAACTTTCTGTGCCATTTAGCAAGCTCCGCCCAAGTCTTGGTTCTTAATTGGGCTTCGGTATTGGCGGTTACGACGCCCCTTGTGTCCGGGTGTGTTGAAATGGCCCATAAGATAAGCCAGGCTACGGTCGTACTTTTTCCTATGCCGTGGCCTGATGATACGGCTTGGCGAATTACTGTGTCCGGAGTTTCCAATCCTTTAGAGATTCTTTCTAACTGTTCTAATTGCCATTTTTGCGGCTTTTGGCCTTTTAGTTCCGGGTCGCTATCCCAGTCAAAGGCAAAATATACCCAGGCTACCGGATCGTGAGTTAAGCGGCCCAGACAGTCCATAAGCTTGTATGCCTCGTCTTTATTCACCAGCCGCTTCCCCTTTCTTTAATAACGCCTGCTGCAAGCGTTCCGACAGGTCCATGTTAGCGTTTATTTCAACGCTTCCGGTAAGTTCTGTTTGTTGTTTTTGCTTCCAGTCGTCCGGTGCAAGGTTCGTAAGAATAAAGGTTGCGGCCTTGGTTTCCGGCGGTACGAACACAAGTTCATTTTCTATCTTTTTGGTGACTTGTTTACCTACGACCTTACCGTCTTTGATGATGTCCGTTGTGACGGTCTGCTCTTTCTTTGGCATCTTTTTTTCAATGCCTACAGCCCTTTGAAATAGTGCGTTTTCTACTTGGGCTACGCAGTAGTCTTTTCCAATGGAAAGCGCCTCCGAAAACTCCGGATGTTTTTTTGTCCACTCATAAAGCGTTGATTCGGATATGCCAATGTATGCTGCAATCTCGTCATTATGCCATCCTTTACGGCATAGGCTTTTAATAACTTCCAGGTTTTGGGCTGTATGAAATTTCTTCCAGGTTGTCGAACGACGCCTTATATTAATGTTTTTTCCTCGCGCGTTTTTCGCGTGCGTATCTGTGTCTTTGATATATATCTTCTCACGGCGAATGGGTTCGCCTCGTACCTTGTTTTTCGTCATATTCTCCTACCTAAACGTACGCCTTCTCGTTGAGTGATAAACGGGCGTATGGTTTATATCCGTTTCGTTTGTTTTTCGCTTCTTTTGCCATTTCGGTTCAAAGCATATGCACCGTTCCGATTCTATCTGTAGGTGCATGTTCACGCATATTTCGCGGTGATTGTGTTTGCATCTTTGGTTATCGCATCGGATCATGCTACCCTCGCTTTTCCGGCAACAAAAAAGGAAGGCCCGTAATATGCGGGTCTTCCTTGTCTTATTTTTCTAGCTTACATGATATCACAGAGTGATATGTAACTTTAAGTACCCTCTTTTGATTTTTTTAGGATTATGTCGAAACTTTTTAGGGCTCGCCGCTGTGTTCTAAAAATATTCGGCCATGTGCAGCCTAAGGCCTTACATATGTTTTCCCACTTTTCGCCGTAAAGGTATCTTCTTGAAAGGATGCTTTGGTGTTTAGGATTTTCCAGCTTTTCGATTAAAAGCCGCGCCTCTTCTCTTTTTTCGATGAGTTTGTCCCATTCTTTATCCGCATCCATAATCATATCCGCTAGACGTGCTACTTTATCTGCCATACCGCTTCCAGGCGTTCCGGAAACTTTATCTGCTGAATAATCCGTTCCTTTTAATGTGCAGATATCTTCTCTATATCTTGAGATTCTTGTTTCCAGGGTTTTTAGCTTAATGTCTAATGTTCGGATTGTCTGTAGGTACTCTATGGCCGTCATGTTTTCTACCATTCTTTTACGGTCTCCTTAATGATGACGTCCATGTCTATGGTTCCGTTGTACCGTATGATGTTGTTTTTTATTTCTCCGGCGTGTAGTGCTTGCAGCATCCATAATATTTTTTTCATCACTTTTCTATCTTGTTCTTCTTCTCCGTGGAATACTACTACGTCTTTTGCGTTTTGCCTTGCAATGATTCCCGTTTTTCTAACCCTAAACAATTGCAGCGCTCCTATAGTTTTGCCGTTTTTTATTATTAGCATGTCCGCTCTCCTTTTTAGCCGTGATGGATTTATTTGTTTTAGGGCTCGCCAATCATAATATTTTCTTCTCTAGCTCTTAGTCTTAGCAGATTTAAATACCGTTCCATTACATGTGCCTGTGCCTGGAGCGCGTCTATCGGAGTTTTTGTGTTTCGGTCTAGTCGTTGACTTTTTCTTGCTATTGCGACTTGTAGCTTTTGATGTCTAATTTTTAGTTGCCAATATTCAGCAAGAAGTCGATCTTTATAGTCATCGCTTGTCATAAGGTTTACGGTGTCTTTTAAGTCTCTTATTCTCATGATTAGTCCTCTCTTATTTGTCCGTTTTGGTAATCTCTTATGGATTTTTGTTTTGCTTGCTCAATTATATTTTCCGCCAGCATGATTATTAATTGTGTTCGCCTTATTTGTATATCTCTCATTCCTGTGAGGGTTATGTATATTAAATATCCCATTGCGGCGGCAGCCATAAGTCCCGATGACAATAACGCGATTGTCATCGCTATTAGCGTGTAGTCCATTTTAACTCCTCCTTGTTTAGTCATCGAAATTTAATTTGTCCTGGGCTCTGTCGCCGTCTATATACCGGAATATTTCCGTCGTTAATCGTTCAATTACTTCGCTACATTCGGGTGTAAACGGAATTTCACTGGTCGGTGTTCCGTGATTTATAACTCTCGGCGGCGCTTTCACTTCAACAAATGTTCCGGCATCGGGTATATAGAATTTTGCTGTTATGGTGACGCTTGTCTCTGCCGTCTTTTTATCGTATGTATAGGTAAGCTTTTTGGCTATCAGGCGATCTTTGCAATAGTCCGGCAATTCTAAAATCTCGGTGATATAAGGTGAAAGTTCTTTTACCGCTTCAATTAATTCCGGTCTCGGATATTCCGAACATTTTAATTGTAGAGTGTCGCATCCTCCTGTGTTTTCGTTGTCTTTTTCATACGTGATGTTAAATACTTGTCTTCTACCAATTTCGAATTTTTTTTATTCTTCTGTCCGGCATAGTTTGCTCCTTTCATGTGGTTTAATATCTGCAGATAATTAAAGTTAATATTGCTATACATATGGGTACTATTAAATCATTAATACCCAATCCTACGTCAGTTGCCTTCAACGCTAAGCTTAGTAAAATTAAGCCTATTCCGATTTGTTCCATGTAATTTCCCCTTTTTGTAAGTCCGGTAGTTTTTCTATTTGCTTCAAATATTCAGTGACTTCATCGGCTGTTAAATATCCGATGACGTCGTTTGTTATCGGCGTGTCATAGCACGGTACGGCGTCTTTCAATACCATCAACTCGTACAATCCGTCATTATGTCCGTAACTGTGCCTGTTCTGAACTACGCTCGCCCCGTACCCGTTTGCGAATAAATACAGGTGCTGCATGTCCGTCCCGTCAAGTAAGTCAGTTGTTATCGTTTCTCTTTCCGGCTCGTAGTTGCCGAATTTTATGTATGACATTTACCTTTTCTCCTTTTTAATACGCCGTGCTTGTTCATTGAATTTCTTCAAAACGAGCAAGAAACGATTTTTCATCAACCGGATATATATCGCCATATACAGTTTTAATAACATAGTCGCCTTGAAACGCTCTATATCTTTTGTTACCGTCGATGATTTCCAGTGTTAATACACGCTTATGACTCTCTTCGCCTGTATCTTCGTCGAATTCTCGCTTGAGTGTAGTCCAAACGCCGCCCCTAACGTTTAAAAGGTTTATTATCTCGTCTCCGTTTTCGCCTGTAAATTGAACGGCTTCTATTGTATTAGGGTCATGTTCTCTATACTTCTTTAATGTGTACATGATTGTTTACTCCTCTTCGGCCGCAAATTCAACCTGTTCCATTATCGATACATCGCATTAAAACGGCTCTTTCTTGATTTTATCGAGGTTAATCTCTTTCGCCATATTTTCTGCTAACGCCGTCAATGTTTCATATGCCCGTGCCGTTGCGTACATTACGTTCCGCTCTGCTAGTTTTGTATACCCCTGTACAATTTCGCATTTTTGCTCGTGACAAAGCGCATTTAATCCTTCAAATCGTCTGTTTATGGCGTTTAATTCGTCTGCCACGGCGTTTAAGCGGTCAATAAGCGTTAATATTTCTCTTTTATAGGCCTCTTTTTCGCTGTCCATGTTCATTTCTCCTTTAGTTTAGCCGTATTGACGATTTTATCTACATCGATAACCGCATCCGTTCGCAATTCTCCGTGTTCGTTAAACTCGCCGCTTGCCCTGAATTTGACATCGTCTATAATTGCCCTCATAACGGCCCGGTCTTTCCACTGACAATCGCCGTCGTAAACGATGAACTCTTCTAATCCATATCGTCCGATAATTCCTACTTGCGACCGTCTGTACAGTACGTCTGCCGGTCGTTCCTTTCCATATCTTATAATTCGCATTGCTTACGCCTCCTATATTACGTAATGAGTTCGTCGCTCATTACGCCAAAAATATTGATAAGCTCCGGCTCTTTTCCCTTTAGGCCCTTACCGCTTATCCAAAAATCCATTTGTTCGTCAACAGTGTTGAATAACAGCTTCTTCCCTTCACGCTTTCGTCTTTTCATTGCCAACTCTGCACCGGCTCTCCATTGATTTTTATAAATGTTCGGCCACCGTTTTATGTCCTGACGTTTCTTTTTCTCGCTGGCGAACGGGCAGCACACACAACCAATCCGTTTAAAACCCTCATCGTACAAACTGCAATACGGAACGTTGTAAGTTTTGATATATTCCCACACTTCATCATCGCTCCAATCAATAATCGGGTGTATAAATCGCTTGCCGTTCGGCTGTCGGCACGGCTCTATTAGTTTTCGGTTGCTCCTACGGACTGATTCCGCATGTCTAACCCCAGTTACAACAAATCGGCCTGTTCCGCCTCGTTCCTTAAATTCTGCACAACAGTATCTGGCTAATCTTGTCGGTAAAATCCCTTTCTTTTCAATTAATTTCTTCATGCTTATTTTGGGCTTCTCCATCGTAACTTCCGGATACTGCTGTTTGACGAAACTGATAACCTCCGGAGGGTCAACTGTAGTTATGTTAAGATGTGCGTCGAACTTTACCTTGGCTCGTTTTATAAGGTCTAAGATGACACAGCTATCCTTGCCTCCCGAAAACGCTACGTAATACCCTTCTGGCGGCTCATTCAGTTTGATTCTGCGAACCGCTAAATCAACTTTGTCCGTCTCCCCAAAAAGCGTTTGGTCTTTTAACATTCCTTTAATCGCCCCCTTCGGAACTAGTTCATTCTTTTTTTGCTCCCTTGTCACCGTAAAGCTCTTGAAGATATTCACGGCATACCGCTTCCCCTTCGGCTGCATCTTGGAAGTGTCGTTTATGATGACAGCTAGGGCAAAGCATAACCGCTTTTTCTATTTCGTCGGACTTATATATTCCGCACGGCTCGTGATGATGTTTTACGCCGTATTCTATCGGAGTCCCACACCAAATACACGTGCCGCCGTCACGCTCGTAAATTTGGTTGTAAAATTCTTTAGCGGCTTTTCCTTTTAATTTCACTCTTTTTACTTTTGCTAAGTTCATCGTGTTTCACCACCCTGTATTTTATTAGCCTGCCTTCGTAGACTCGTTCGATATTTGCCCAGCAACCTTTGTGGGTTCGTTTGCCATTTATCATTTCGACGAAATGGATTTTCTCGTCAGGCTTAAAGCAGCGTTTGTCGTCATGTACCCAAAGGGTATTTTCCCGTCCGTCTTCGATGGCGGCGTAATCTTTCCGGTCCTTTCTTATCAGATATCTGATCGTCATCGTCACCCGTCCTTATCATCCGGTAGAACATATACGGAAAGCCAAAGGCGGTGTATCCGTACTGTACCGGTTTTTGTATGTAGTATCCCTTCGGAGCTTTCGGCTCTTTCCAGGTCTTACTTTTTATCACTTCTTTTTTTACTTCCGGCTTTTTTAAATTTCTACTTGCCCGGTAGCGTGATTTTTGGATTGAATCTTCTTCGCAAAATGTTTCCCGCGTCTCCTTCACGAAATACTCGGCGACTCGTCTTGCATCATCGGGTTTTCCGTCGTAGAACCGAAAGGCTTTGTAAGGAATTTCTCCGTACGGCCATAACTTTTTGTAATCGGAGCGGGACAGCCCAATGTTATTTACCAGCAGGTGATGGTGAATGCGATGGCCCTTACATTCTGTTGTGGCGATCCATTTGAGCGACTGTCCCAGTTTGTGATAGAGTCTTCGGAGCTTACGGAGAAAATTGTCCAGCCGATTTTTTGCCTCTTCTTTTTTGGGCTCCGGCTCTTTATAGGTAAGGTCGATTCTTATGTCTTCCTCTTTAAAATTTTCAAGGATCAGGTAATAGAGATTTTGAATTGAATTTTTCTCATTTACTTTCCATTGTTCGGCCGATGTGTTTTTACTGTTCGGTGACCTCGGCATCGTCGGAGTGTTGTATCGTGACGTGTGGTATTTACAGATTTCTATTATGGGTCCTGCTTTTACCGTTTTTTGTACATACATAATTCGACCTCTTGGTTTTTATTTGGTCGTATATTTAATAGACTTAATCTAGCGATAACAGGGCCGAAGCCCTGTTTTTTTCTCGCTATATAATGTATAATATATATAGACCATTTACGGAGCTTGCCGGCTCCGGTCTGCTTTTTGCTTTAGACGCCCTTGTGGCGTCTTTTTTTATTGACTTCTTCTATTCGGTTTCTCATATCTTCTACCAATTGTTTAGCCCTAGGGTCTTCTTGTTTTATTTTTCGCCTAACTCTATATAGGCACGCCCATGTCCTATGACCTTCAAAATACTTACAGTTAGGGCAGGCGGTATCGGGAATTAATCCGTCTATCGGGCAGTGGATAAATGACTTACTCATCGGGTGATTAAATCCACCAGGCTTATAGAGGTTATGAGATCCACTAAAACCAATGCACCTATGAAAATGCCACCGCACGTGGCATAGAATTTGATATCTTTATTTTCTTCTTTTAGTCGGCGGTTCTCTGTTAATAGTTCGAAATTATCTTCCAGCAGCCGTTTGTTTAAGGCCTTTGTTCCTTCAAGCTGCCATTTCATGTCTTTAATATTCAACTCTTCTTCATATGCTTTTTTGGCGTTAATCCATTCTGGTAATGTGATTTTCATTTTTAACCTCCGCTCGGTAATACTCCGTATACGTCTTCTGAATTAATGGGCCATGCGTGTGTGATTTTTAATCCTTCATCTCTGTTGTTTTTCATGTCATTGTCGTAGGCCTTTAGAAGGTAGCGTTTCTTTCGTATGAAGTTTTGGCTGGGTATAATGCTTATTTCAGGTCCTGCTCCCTCTTTTTCAATCATGAGTCCTATAAACTTATTGCTATTTTTAATGGCGTCTTCAAATACTTGTATGACTTCTACTCTATTCATCAGTTTTCACCTTTCGTATGGGTTTATTCGGATTGGGGCCGTTGGGCCTTTTCTAAAAATGACTACTGCTGACGGAAACGGAGCACTTCCCTTGCCGTCTCCGAATTTAAGGCGACCCCTTATAAGCCTTATTTCATCGGCTTTCATAACGTAGTCATGCCACCAGGCGGTATCCGTTCGTGCCGGCAGTAAGCAGACGACCGTTGCCTTTCTTTGCCTTGCGGCTTCTTTTGCTTTTTTTACCCAAATTCCTATTTTTCTTCCGTATGGAGGGTTCATCCATATGACGCCCCCCCATTCTTGTTTTAGGGCATCTTCTTCTTTGGTGTAGTATTTAGGGCATTTGGCGTTTTCTTTGCTCGCGCATATATCGAAAGTAAAATTAAACTCCTTGTTTAGCCTGTCAAAGAGCCCTTGAGGTGTACCCCATTCTTCACTGTTACTGGTGTACATGCCCTTCGTGATCATTTACCCGTACTTCCGAATCCGCCTTCACCACGATCGGTTCGGCTTAGTTTATCCACTTCTTCAAACTCTATCGGGATGTTCTTTTCGATAAGGCCCTGCATAAATCGCTCGCCCTTATGAATGTATTTTTTAATTCGTCTTCCGGCGGTGATTTTAAATATTCCCATGACTTCACCCCGGTAACTGCTATCTACGATGCCAACACAATTGGCTAGGTAGAATTTTGTCTTTGCTCCTTGGGAACTTCTCATGAAGAGTTTCATATGGTATCCTTCCGGTCTTTCGAATGAAAGCCCTGTTCGGACGAAGGTTGCCGTTGAAAGGTGCATCGATTTTACCGCTGTGTCTTCTATTGCGTAGAAGTCGAAACATGCGTTTCCTTGTGTAATTAGGGGAATTTGTGCTTCGGGATGGGTCTTTTTGATTTTGATTTTTAAAGGTTCCATGGTTACCTCCTATGAGAAAAATCCCTGTTTTAATATGTCGTATAGCATGGCGGTGTGGCTGTCGGCCGCAATGTTTACGACTTTTTCGTACCCTGACGGCCATTTAATTGTTACCGCCCAATCTTCCGGGTTGTAGGTCAGTGTGCATTCTTCGCCAGCCATACACAGGACTCGCTCAAAGGCCGCTATTATGATTGCCTTTTGTTTTTGGTCTTGTTCTACGACAAGCCGCATCATTTCTTTTTCTTCCGGCATCATTTTTTATTCTCCTTTTTAAATCTCTCCGCTTATCACCAGTAGCTCACTGGTGATTTTTTTAATTTTCTTTTTAAGAGTTTCGTTTTCCGCTTCCAGGCGGCTGTTTTCTTCTTTTAGCCGTCTGTAGCCTGTTGCTGAATACTCCCATTCAATTCCGGCTAGGGCCTCCACTTCTTGACGACCGAACTTTACGCCGGGTAGCGGTAACTGGTGGAGTTTGTTTTCATCTCTCAGCCTATATACGGCTGAGAGAGATACTCCGTAGTATGCTGCTACGTCTTTTACAGACATAACATCTTTTTTTGTTTTCATGGCTAAATACCTTTAAAGGCACAAAGCTTTTAATATTTGCCGCTTCCGTCCGGTTTTAAAAGTTGTATAAAACCATTCTCTGATATCTGCATTAGCCGGTGTCAGCAGAGCCGGAAAGTCGGCGTGTCCAGTTTCTCTTAATTCGTATTTCCACCATTGGTAGAACGCTTCGCGTACCGCGTTATTCTTCCCGCGGTGCCAGGGATCTTTAAAATCCTTAATCATATTTACGAGTCTGTGATTAAACGTATTCCTCATTCTCTTGCTCCTCTCTTTCTATCTTTTCTCTTTGCAAACGAATAAACTCGTTTTTAATTCCAAAAAAAATATGGTCATCGCTGATTCCATAGATTTTGGGAATTTTCTTAATGAAGCTGTACGGTGCGTTTGAACTGTCCCTTTCTAATTGTGCCAGCGTCTGATAGTGTACACCGAACTTTTCGGCGGCTTCTATCTGTGTGTATCCAATGTTAACCCTTGCGGCTTCTAGTGTAATTAATTCCATTTTTCTCATCTCCTTTTCTTTTAGATTAAACGAGTTTATTCGTTTTGTCAAATAATTTCTACATAACTTTCTTTTTTCTGTGTTTTTACTTCTTGTTTATAACGAATTTATTCGTTATAATAATTTTAATTGAGGGGATGGTGATTATTATATGCCGCGCAATAAGCTATCTCACTTTGACCGTAATTTACGCAAGCAAATATCTGAAAATTTAAAAAAGTATGCTGGACATTTAACCCAATACCAGCTTTCCGATATGACCGGCATTCCCGCGTCTACCTTATCCGGTTATTTTTCAATGCGTTCAACTCCGAATGCAGGGGCTGTTCAAAAGATAGCCGATGCACTCAATGTTAATAAATCGGATATAGACCCTCGTTTTTTAACAAAGACATTAACTGGCAGTGATACGGATTTAAAAGATGTGTTAAGGTCTACTTCTTACTGTACCTATGGTGGTAAGACTATTAAAAAAGAATTGCTTGAGCGGCTAATTCAAGCGGCCTTGGAGGATGAATCGTGAAACGCATGTTGCCGATTGTGTTGGATTTAATTCGTGAGTACGGCACGAATGATCCCTCCCAATTGTGCCGGTACTTAAAAATAAGTGTAAAGAAGGTGGTAATCCCCGATATGCCGAAAGGGTTATCTCTTTGTGTGTTCGGTCATAATGTTATTTATGTTAATAAACATCTTGACTTTAACGCCCAAAGTGTCGTTATTGCCCACGAGCTTGGCCACGCCGTTCTTGGGCATGTGCAACATAGGGTTTTGGGTTTTGATGTTGTTCCTCGTAAGGAGAATCCGGAGAAAGTAGGCCGGCAAGAACTTGAAGCAAATAAGTTTGCGTTTCTTCTTATAGCCCATACGTGCTTGCGGAATAATATTGATATGATAGATGGGATACGAGAAGAGAAGCTGCTTACTACCGAACGAGTGTTGGAATTGCTAAGGGTTTTCGCGGGTACGTCTTGTTATGTTAAGTAGACTCATTAAGGGGTGTTGCTTGTGCTTGATGTTTTTTATTTTGGATTGCCTATTGTCGGGATTGTTTGTTATTTTTTAGATTTTTATTCTATTTCTGTGTGGTGTGGCTACGGGGCTCTAGTCGTGTCCTTTTTGGTTATTGCTATCCATAACGAACCTAATAAATTCCGTACGTTTGTATTTTATTTCGTCGTTACCGCTGCGTGTCGATTCTTTTTGGTTTCTTCCGATGTTCCTGGATTTGATGCGTGGGGAATTGCGCTTTCTTTTGCGCTTTCTATTTTGTTGATTCCTTTTATCGTGGCCGGTATTTTCGGCGTTTTATCAAGAAAATAATTAGGCTCTATACAGGTAAATAGCAAGTATTTGACATCGGTATCAATATTTGTTATCCTTTGGATATGGACGGGGACTTGCTCTCCAGGCGGCGATGCCGCCAATTTCCAAAGTGCAGCTTGCCTGCCGAGGGCCTTACAAAATGTAAGGCCCTCATTTTTTTGTATGGCGGTGTGAATTGGTTTATTTTTGTTTTCTTGTGTGCTAAGATGGGGTTGATGTACCCATCACGCTTCTTGTGCCGTAAGGCGCTAGCGCACCAGGATGGGTCTTTTTTATTACTTTAGGTGTGTGGAAATGCAAGCGAATATTACAATACGAAAAAAGGACAACGGCTATCAGGTTATCGTTAGTTATAAAGATGGCCGTAAGTGGCGTCAAAAATCAAAGCAAGGTTTTAAAACGCAAAGAGCGGCCAAGGAGTATGGCCAGGATATTATTGCCGAGTTAAAAGAAACGGTTTCCGTTTTCACCTCCGAGGATCTCCGCGATGCCACGCTTGGTGACTTCTATTCTTTATATCTTCGTGAGAAGTCGAATCTCACTTATAATACCCGACTTACTTACGAACATTCTTTGCGATTCTTCCAGGAATTGGCACCGCTTCCTATTCGCAACATTTCGTACTCTCAAATTGTTTCGGTTTTTAACTCCGGCTGCCTTTCTCCCGGAACAAGAAATTTATATCTTCAACGCCTAAAGACTGTTTTTAATTACGCGAAAAGGCCTTACGGTGCTATCACGCTTAACCCGTGTGATTTGGTTGAAAAAGCAAAAAGTGAGCGGCGAAAAATCAGAGTGTTTACCGAGGATGAGCTGGACAAGTTGATGAATTTTCTAAAAGGCTATTCTTCGTATTACTACGCTTTGGTTGCCGTGGCTAGATATACAGGCTGCCGTTATAGTGAAATTTTAGGTTTAACATGGGATGATATTGATTTTTCAGAAGCTACTATTAATATTAATAAGCAGTTTGTTCGTTCCGGTCAAAATAAATTTGGATTTAATCAACCAAAGACTAAAAACAGTTATCGTATACTTCCCGTGCCGCCGGTGTTGTTGAAGATACTGAGGGACTATAAAAAGCAGCGTGACGGTCTTATATTATTTCCTGCCAAAGGTAACCATTCCAGCAGGGTTAATAATGTTATATGGACGGTTATAAGTGGAAAGTCAATTCACGATATGAGGCACACATATGCGACTACGCTTTTAGCTAACGGCCTTGATGTAAAAACCGTTGCAAGCCTTTTAGGTGATGACGTGAATACCGTTATTAACACATATATTCATTTTACGGACGAGATGCGACTTCGGGCGGCTGATAAGGTCGCAAATATTTTTAAATGAGTTTTTGACGATTTTATTGTCGAATATTTAAAAAGTTAGTGTTTATCATAATTGTAACGGTTATTGCCATTCCTATATGAAGGCCTTTTTATGCCTTTCTATTTTCCCATATTTATTAAAATGTGCTAATCATCGCTTTGGCCAAGTTTCTTATTATTTTATTTTTCACCATATTTACCATTATTCGCCATGGTTTTTTGACGAATTTTTGTCGGATAAACGAAAAGGGCCCTTATAATAAGGGCCCTTTTCGTTTATCGCTTATAGTAATCATCGCCTTTGTGTTCAGCGATTACCTCGCCGTCACTGTCGACAACTTGTGTCATGAAGTCGGTCGTTCCTTCTTCACGGTCGACTTCGATTTGATTTTTGAATTCTTCCATACATGCTTCTTTCGTTCCCGTATAAACCGTTTCCCATCCTGATTCAATTGTGCTTACCCTTACTTCGTATGTCATTTCTTTTTCCTCCTTAATTTTTATTAATTCTTTAATTATTAACCGCTCCGCCCATTCGGGCGGTTTTCTGCGGTTATTTTCCCAATCTTGGAGCGTTCGCATAGGTATGCGGAGAGCTTCAAAGACTTCGGCTTGTGTGAGTCCTGCGGCTTCTC
>ERZ773213.275-NODE-275-length-32635-cov-7.611050_pt1 | contig 32635 bp, 34 predicted proteins | sample MGYA00580996_ERZ773213 | MGnify/ENA primary metagenome ERZ773213 (study PRJEB29015, sample SAMEA2738152) | human oral metagenome | biome: human oral; feature: human-associated habitat; material: saliva | place: China | collected 2197 ...
CTCGTAATAGCTCACTCGTGAGCGGCAAGCTGAAGTCACGTCCTGCAAACCCCCTCCCACTTGTGGCAGGGGGTTTCGTGTATGTAACTCACCCCTTGCACGCTAGGTTATAAGCATCCTAGCTAACTAGTTTGCTAGGATGCTTGTGTGTTAGTGGAGTGAGGGGCCGCGCTGGGCAGGACCGTCGGGGCGCCGCTCCGGCGCAGGCTGAGCGGTGTTCCGTGCGGATCGGCTGCGCTCTAGGCGTGCCCGCGCGCGTTCCAAGCGCTCGCGCGCTTCCATCTGGCGCTCCTTCATCGTGTGCGTGCGCACCTCGCGCGCCCCGGTATCTTCGAGAGTGCGGCGCATCCCCTCTTCGGCGCTCGTTGCCTCCGGGATGTCGCGCGTGAGGGTCGTGGGCGCGGCCTTGTGGGCGTCGCGCCATGCGCCGGCCTGTCCGACGGCGCGCTGCCAGTCCTCCTGAGTGACGTGTCCTGGCTTGTTGGCAGCCCACGCTTCGCGTTGTGCCACGTCGCCGCGCGCATCGACGGCTCGCGCCACTTGGGCGCGCTGGCGCTCCAGGGCCTCGCGCAAGTCCGCCGGCGTCGCGGGGTCTACCAGGGCGGCACTGGGGGCGATCCAGTCGGTAAGGCCATCGTCGATACGTCGGGGGTCGGTGTCGTGGAGGCGGCGGCGCAGCTGCTCGGCCATCAGGCCATCGCGCAAGACGCGCGCGCTTTCCCAGCGCATTTCCACGAACTCGTTGGGCTGGCGCGCTGCCGTGTCGTCACTGTGGGTGCGCTGGTAGGTTTCCACTCCCCAGTCGTGCTTGCTCATGGCTTCGCGCAAGTGCAGTTCATTGGTCAACGCGCGTAGCTTGTGGCGCTCGGCGAAGGCTATCGGGTCGTCGATGGCGTCGGCGTGGTTTTCCGCCATGTAGGTCTGAGCGATCTGGCGGTGCAGCTCCTCGTTGGTCAGCGCCCCGTACTCGCGCTCGCGCCACCCTGGGTGCTCCACTCCATCGATGGTGATCGGACCGTACTTGCGGGCAATGCCGGCCTGGATAGCCAGGTCGTGGGCGCGCTGGCGGGCGTCTTCAACCTTGGCTGCCAGGTCCTCATCGCTCATCGCTCCGTAGTGGTAGACGTTTGCCTGGGCGCGCTCCAGGGATTTACGGCCTTCCCCGTCCATGTAGTGCTTGATCTTCCAGGCCAGGAGAGCGCCCGGATCGCGCGCCTCGGTCACGTCGCCCATGAGGTGGGAGACCAGGGCTTCGGGCTTGATGCCCGCGGCTTCTGCCTGCGACAGACGGGTGGTAAGGGTGTGCCATGCCGCAGAGTCGGGGGCCTGTGCCACGATGGCGGGAAGGGTCCCGTCCTGGACGCCGGCGCGCAAGCGTTCACGCCACCGCTCGCTGTTGGCCATGTCGTGTACGTCCATGTAGATGTCTCGTTGAGCCAGGGGGTCGAGGTGGCGGGCTTCCTCATCTGCGCTGGCCAGGTGCGCCGATGCGTCGGCTTCCTGGTGCGAGGCGATGACGGCAAGGACCTCGGGCACAGACTGGCCGTCGGTTTCGGTGACGATCCACCCGTTATTGGAGGACTTGCCGCGCGTGAGGGCCACGTACGCGCCCTCACGGGACGTGGTGCCGTCCATGATGGCGTGCGTTGTATCGACGGTGACGCCCTGGGCGCGGTGGATGGTGGCTGCGTATCCGAGCTGCACGTGCTCTTCGACGTAGCGCGCCGGCAGGGTCAGCGCGTATCCGCCGGCCGCGTTGACCTCCAGGGATCCATCGGCGTGCACGTTGGTGACGGTGAACAAGTCGCCGTTTGTGACGAATGAGTTTCCGTAGCGCAGCTGCGCGTCGTTGGCGCGTGCCAGGATGCGCTCACCCAAGTAGATGACGTGCCCGTCGCGCGTGACGACGCGCTCGGGCGCCTCGAACAGCTCACCGCAGCTTTGGCGCCATGCTTGCGCCATGTCGTTGAGGCGTGCGACGCGCTCATTAGAGGAGGAGATGAGGATGGACTCCATGCCCGCGTCCTGGTCGCGCTGCCAGGCGGCGAACGCTTCGGCGGTGATTTCCTCGTCGGTGCCACCCTTAATGCGTCCGTTGTCCACGTACCATGCGAACGGGTCCACGCCCTTATCGCTGGCACGCAACACAAGCGAGGCGGCGGCTTCGTCGGGATCGATGAAGCGCCACACGGTTTCCAGCTCCACGCCGGCGGTGGCCTCGTGGATGAGGCGGAACGCCCCGGATGCTTCGACGGCTCCGAGCTGGTGCGGGTCACCGACCATGCGTACGCTCGCCCCGGCGCCCACCGCGTGCATGACAACGTCGTGGAGGGTGTGCGCGTCCACCATGGCGGCCTCGTCGATGATGAGCATGTCGCCTGCTTCCAGCTTCTCCCAGCCGCGCCGGCGCAACCACCGATGAGCCGTCATGGCCGGCACGTCGAGGCTGTCGGCAAGGGCGCGTGCCGCGACAGCGGAAGGAGCCAAGCCGACCACGGTGTGCCCGTCGGCGCGGGCGGCGTCGGACAGCGCTTTCATGGCGGTGGTCTTGCCCGCGCCTGCGGGTCCCACTGCACTCATGACGGCCTTCTCCCCCAAGGCGAGGTGTTCAACCATGCGGCGCTGATCATCTCCCAGCGCTCTGCCGGCACTGGCCAGGCTCTCCGCGATGCGCTCGACACTGGCGCGCGTGGCCGGTGCCGGCGCGGGGCGTTCGGTGGCCTCCAGCAGGTCGGCTTCGAGGTCTACCATGGTCGTCGAGGTGTAGGTCCATGCGTCGGGACGTTCGTACACGCTCACGCCCTCACTGTCGGACAGGCGCGTGGCGAGAACGGGTGCGGGGGTGGCCAGGCGAACGACGCTGGGGTGCGCCATGACAGCGTGTGCGACCTGCGCGATGGCCTCGGGCGTGCCGGCTGTTCCGTCGCTGGCGAGTGCGATTTGGCGGGCGGCTTCGGCTTGCACGTGGCGCTTCGTCCACGTCGAACGGCGCTTTTCCAGTCCTGCGACAGTGGCACTTGCCAGGGCATCGACGTCGAGGGCATCAGCAGCAGGGACGGCCGGCACGAAGTCCTCGATGCGGTAGCGTGTAGGCGTTTGCGCGCGCCATGCGCTCATCCGGTCGGGCAACGATACGTGCTGTTTCTTGCTGCGCGTTTCGAGCGTGGCTTGCTGTGCGAGTTGCATGCGAATCTTCTTCGAGGGGGTGCGCCCATGCTCACCGTGGTACTGCGCCACCAGCTCTTCCAGACGCTCTTGAATGCTGGCGCGGCGCGTAGAAAACGCGTCGATGAGGTCGTCTCCGACGCCTGCGATTTCCATTTTGACGGCGCTCTCACCCTCGCCGCCTCGCGCCTCGAAACGCACTCCCAGCCGCTCGTGCAGTGCCACCATGAGCGCGTCGTTGTAGCGCTCGGAGGATGCAACGACGGCTTTGTACAGCGCTCGCGAATCGAGGGTGCGCCACTTGCCGCCGCCCTTGCCGTCGGGGCAAAATGCGCGATTAGCGATCACGAGATGGTCGTGGAGCTGCGGGTCGCCGGCGCGCGAATCGTAGTGACGGAAACGCGCTGCCATGACGCCGTCCACGCTCACGCGGCGCACGCCGTTCTTGCCCGCGCGCGACGCGAACACGTCCTCTTCCATGAAGGACAGCGCCGTGTTAATTGCCTCCAGGTGCGCTTCTTCGACTGCTTTGCGCACGCCCGCATCCCCCAGCGCCCACATCACGCTGACGGATTTCGGGGCGCTAAATGAGCAGTCGAAACCTGCCACACTATTGCCGCTGGGGCGCAGTCGAGCTGCGACGTATCGGGAGAGTTCTTCGCTGTTGAAGGGTGCGCGCATCTTCTCGCGCATGAATTCACCGCGCCCGATAGCAAAGCGGATTTGCTGCTTTTCTGTGCCCGTGGGTGCCCGTCCTTCACGCGCGACGAAACGCTCAATGCTGTCATTGATCTGCGCACGGAACTGGGTATCGGCCTGCGAGTGCGCGCCCATTTTCTGGCCAATGAACAGGGCTTCCTCATCCACGATACCGCCCTTGGCATCGCGGATCTTCTGGGCATCGGGGCGTTTTCCTTCACCGAACAGGTCACGCATCTGATCCTCGGTGACCTCGCCTGTGAGCTGGAAATGAGCGCATCCGCTGCCCATCCACTGCCCTGCCGGCGCACCCGAACTCAGGTAGTAGTCTCCGACCTTCTGCCCCCTGGCTAGGCGTTCATCGGCGCTGGCAACTTCGCGGGTGTAGTACTCATACCCCGCGCCGCTGCTGACCCGATGAATGCTCATCATGAGTACCACTGTACCGCCTTGCCCCCACCTTTTCGATCAAAGATGCCAGATGTGTGAGGATGTTGGAAGGGACTGGCAGGCGTAGGAACTGTGTGGGGAGTCTGGCAGTCCTTTCCAACGGCCTGTAGACAGTCGTGTGCGACTGTCTACGTGGCGGGGTGTGCGGCGCGATGAGAGCGACGGTGTGGGCACCCGGAAGGCCCTTCAAAAGCCTGGAGGGTGTCCACACCTCGCGCGCGCCGCACACCCCGCCACCGGCCCGCCCACAAAAGAACAGCGCGCCACATTGCCCGGCCCTTCCAAAAAGTGCGTGCGGGCGGTTAGACTGATGGCATGAGCGACAATGATGCATCTGCCCAGACTGTCCCGACCGGCGCTGCGCGTGCGACGCGCTCGCGCCTGGAAGCAACTGCGCGTGCGGCGCGCATCGCGCGCTCGCGCAAACTTGAACAGCTCTCGGCGCGTTACCTCGGCCATTTGGCGAGTGTTGAGCGCGTGCATGAGCGCTCGGCTGCGCGGCGCGCGAAATTTGAGGAGGGTGAGGCCGCGCGCGTCGCGTCCGAACTCGAATCAATCGACGCTAAGCGTGCTGACATCTTGCACAGCGTGCGCGCCCTGGAGGGTGTGACTGCGCGCGATCTTGCCGACTACTTTGGTCTGTCACGAAAAGAGGCCGCCGCTCTCCTCGCATCTGAGGAGTAGGCGACGGCCCCTTTTCGCGTGATGTGCGCGTGCGGTTAGACGGCTCGGCGCGTTAACGCGCAAAGCAGCGTAACACCGAACGCGACGAACGCGATAGCGTGAAAGACGGTGGCAAGCATGAGTGCCCCTAAGCCGATGAGGGGACGCATGATGACTGTTGACCATGGGTGCCCCTGCGCTTTTAGGATCGCAGCCCAGGTCAGGCAAATTGCGAGAGCGATGATTGTCCACATGGCACCCTCCTTTGGGTTTAGACTCTCCTGCTTTCATGGTACGCGCATGCGCCTACATGTGCGTCCACTCGGTGCATGGTGAGTATGACGATGCCGGGGGGCGGGCACCTCAGTGGTTGCCCGCCCCCCGGCGTGTCTATGCGATGGTGATGGTCAGTCCCACCAGGCTCGCCACATGACTTCCCTGTCGGCGTTGCGGTATGACTGGAACTCGTCCGGGGGGATCACCTCGTCGCTGATGCCGAGGACTCGGCAGAAGGTGTTCCACTCAATGGGCAGGAGCGCTTCGTCGTCGTTTCCGGCGGGGTCGGGTGCGAAGAGGTGTTCGGGTGCGCTGATTGCGTCAACGGTGACTCGTTCGTCGCGTCGGGGTGCGCGAATGATGTAGCCGCTGAGCGTGACTCCGGGGGTGGTTGCCGCGATGCGCAGGAGGGTGAGGATCGTCGGTGCGTTGTTCTGTCGATCCTGGCGCGCCGGTGGCGTGAGGAGGCGTGCGAGTTGCGCGGCCTCGTCGCCTGTGAGGCTGTCGAATTGGATGTAGTCGCCGTTGATCCAATCGTCCTTGGTGTAGGGCGTGAGCATGGGGATAATGGTCTCTTCGAGCCAGCGGCTCGGGCCATACATTCCCTGGATAGCGTTGGTGATCGTGGTGGTCATGGTGTCCTCCTTCGGACGGGTGAGGCTGGGGACCTTTTCCCCTGCCAACACCTATAGTGTATACCCCTTGACATTCAATGTCAAGGGGTATACCTTTTTTGTGTCCTTCGTCCGTTAGGACAATGGGGGCGTGGTGGTGAGTGTGTCGATGCTGTCGATGAGGTTGTGAGCTGCTGCGGCAATGACACTGCCGGCGGTGCCGTCGGGGCTGGTGCGGTGCGGCGCGCGCATCATGGTGACGATGACTTGATTCTCTGCCTCTTGTGCGGTGTCGATGAGCGTGCGGCGTATCTGCGTGAGGGCTTGATCGTCTCCTGAGAGATAGTGGCTAATGTCGGGTGCGAACTCGAAGGCGATTAGCTCGCCGTGGCGTTCTTTGCGGGTGCGCACGTCGGCGTCTGTCCATTCGGGGTGGTGGAGGCTTTCCCCGGTTGCATACAGATAGGCGGCTTGGTCAATGATGGCGTTGATGATGCGCAGGTTGTCGATGCGTGTGGGAGTGTGCGCGTCGAGGCGTAGGGGGAGGGCGGCATCTCTGATGGCTTGGGTTTGGCCGTTGTCGTCGAGGATGGCCCATGTGGTGCGCAGGTAGATGCGATCTCCAATGCCGTCGGGGGTGGTGAGCGCGCGGGCGATTCCGATGGGGAGGGGCGCTCCGGTGTCGATGAGGCAGGCCCATGGGGTGATGGTGCGCCTGGATCGCGGGACGGTTTGGTCGGGGGCGTTTTTGGTGCGCCCGTGGGTGCGGTAGAGCAGGCCGTGGGGTTCGCAGGTGTCCCATGTGGTGCCGCGAAGGCGGTCGCCGTTGGACAGGAGCGCGCCGGTGATGGTCTGGTCGGGGGTGATGGCCAGGGTGATGCGGCGCGCGGGGTAGATGAGGGCGCGCCCTGGTCCGATGTCGCTTGTGTCTTGGGTGCGCCGCGCGCGGGCGGGTTCATCGTCCCAGATGGGTGCATCGTCGAGGCCGGCGCGGGTGGGGGCTTCTGGCATGTTGAGGGCGATGGTGCGTGCCAGGGTGGAGGCGTTGGCGATGGTGGTGGGCACGGTGGCGAGGTAGGCCGGCCCGATGGGCATGGATTTGCCTCCGCGGTCGCCTGCAATACCTGAGCGGATTCCACTGTCGTCCCATAGCAGGCGTGTGAGTGCTAGACGAATGCCCTGTGCTGGGGTCGCGGGCGTGTTGTCCTGGTGGGGTCGGAACATGTCCATGCTGCCGAGGTGGAGGCGACTCATGTCGATGCGGGCACGGGGGCTTGCTGGGGTATCTGAGGTTTGGAGGAAGCGCCCGAGGTCGAAGGCGCGGGCGCGGGGCTGTAGGTAGGCGGTGATGACCTCAATGTCGATGCCGTCGTGGAGGAGCCGCCTCCAGCGCGCGGGCGCGGTGGCGTGGTAGACGACGGCAATGAGGAGGCGCTCAATGGCGCGCGCAGTGGGCGCATCGTCGGCAATGATGCGGATGCGGTCGCTATGCGTGAGGGTGTCGAGGATACCGAGTTCTGCGCGGGTGTGGTCGGTGTATTCGACGGGAATCCAGGGGTCGTAGAGGGCGTTGAACATGAGGGGTTATCACTATTCTTTGTTGGGGGTAAGTCGCTTGTAGACGGTTGGGCGCGAGACGCCCGCTGCCGCCGCTAGGTTGGCGATGGGCCAGTTGTTGGCGCGTTCGACGACGAGGGCGCCGGTTGTTGCGTCGCATGCGTGTACGTAGGCGGCGTAGGCGCGCTGTTCGGCAGCTCCGACGTCTTCGAGGGTGGTTTCTCCTAGGATGACCTGGAGGGCGGTGCTGAGCGCTCGTTCGCGCCCGTCTGCGTCGTCGGGGTCATAGAGGTCGCTGATTGTATTGGCGCAGGTGATGAATTGGGTGAGCTGTGCGTCGCTCATGTCGAGGGTGGCCGGTCCGAGCCACGCTTGCCATTCGTAGGCCTGTTCTATCAGGTTCGTGGGGATGCTCATATGCCGGTCCTTTCGCGTGTGACAGGTAGTGTCCCCGCCCCCTGGGATGGCCGTAGGGGGCGGGGCTGGTGGTTAGTGGTTGGTTGTGTCGAGGTGGAGGGTGGCCAGGCTGTTTCCTGCCAGTACTGCGTCGGCGGCGCGTAGGTAGGCGGCGTGGACGCGTACGGCGCGGTTGGCTTCCTCGATGAGGGCGCGGTCCTCGTCTGTGAGGTCTTTCTGGTTTTCTGCGACGTAGTCGCCGGCGATGAGGGCTGCTGCTGCGTCGATGACGGCGATTTCGCCGAGGGGGTCGGCGCTTTCTTGCCATTCGGCGTCGAGCTGTCGGAGCTGTTCACATAGTTCTTTGACGGTGACGTCGCCGGCGGCGACCGCGTAGGCTGCGTTTGTTGCATCGTCGGCGATGATGCCGATGCGGTCTTCGGGGGCGTAGTCGTCGATGTAGTAGATGTCGTCGAGGTGGGACCAGGCGGCTGCGACGGAGGCGGCGGCCTCGTCGTCGAGGTGCGCATTACCGGCTTCGTAGTCTCGGACGACATCGGCGGTGTAGTACATGGGGTGTTCCTTTCGGCTGTCCGGCGGGCGACTGTGCCTGTCGGGGTGTTGCAGGGAGGCGGTTCCTCCCTTGCTCACACCTCTAGTGTATACCCGTTAACACATAGTGTCTAGCCCTAGACACTATGTGTGTGTTGCTTGTGTCATATTTTCGGGGTATGGTGGGGGTGTCGAGCATTCCGGCTGGGAATCAATCGGACCCATGGGGTCGCTTTCTTACATCGCCATATGGTGTTGTTCAGGAATGCTCGACTTTCCATACCCTGATTCTTGGGGGATGGAATGCATGACGGCGGGGCCGGATGTTCAACACCTCCAGCCCCGCCGTTGCTTTGTGATAGTGGCTGCCTGCTGCTAGGAGAGGATCCATTGCAGCAGGCGCAAGGACGCGACGAATCCTAGTACCACCACCACGAGCGTGCCCGTGAGCGCTAGGAAGCTCTTGACATTCCTGTTATGACAGTAAACGTATATTCGTTGCCGCAACTCACAGAGTGCATATGCAGTCACGATAGACACGGCTATCCAGATAAAGCAGGCAACGCCGAACACAGCATCCATAATACTGTGCCCCCGGCGCAGATAGGCCATGCCTACGCAATAGAGCAGTAGGGAGATGGAAGAAACAACGGCAGGAACTCGGTGTTCAAGAGAGTTCCACCGTGCGAACACCCACGCCAGCACCGGAAGCGCAATAAGGGCAACAACGAATGTCGATTGCACGATTACCCGATCCATAAAATCAGCAACATACATTAAAGCAGTCCTATCTTCAGAGTATGGCTGGGCAGTAGCGAATCAGGAAGTAGGCGGCACCTCCAACCGTAGCCATTTCGAGCAGGAAGCAGATAATGGCTAGTGGCCACCGAAGCTTAGTAATCTTCAGCCACCAAAGGAATTCATATACCACAAGCAAAACCCCAATAAGGACGAGTCCAACTCCAACAAAAATGGAAAATATCTGAAATATCTGGTCACTCATGCTCGTTTCTCATTTTCGTCTCGTTGTGGGGGTTGGATGTTGGGCATGATGGTGAGGGGTAGTGTTCCGTCGTTGTCGATGAGGCGCACGGTGGTGTCTTTGGTGGCGGTATGAATGGCGGCGCGCCACCAGCGGGCTGTGTGGGCGGCGTGTGGCCATCGGGTTCGGTATGCACTGTCGGTGGTGGGTGTGATGATGGCGAGGTCGCCGGGATCCTGCTCCTGGTAGGCGGCGATAGCGGTGCGCACAGTGTGAATAACGGCGTTTGTTTCAGCTTCGAGGTCGTCGAGAATGGTGCGGATGCGCACGGGCACCGGTTCGCGCCCCGATTCCCAAGCTCTGGGGCTGCGGCTGTTGACGCCTGCCGCTTTGGCGATGTCGTCGGTGGTGTAGCCGAGGGCTTCGCGGCGCGCTTTGAGTTCGGCGGGGGTGATGCGCAGGGCATCGTTACCTCCGACGCGGATGACGATATCCTCGGGCGCGATAGCGCCATTGAGTGACCACGCGAGGTATTCGCGAAGGTCCGCGGCGGTGATGCGGGGGGCGTAGCTGCCGGTGCCTCCCATGACGTCATCAAAGCGCAGCCACTGGTCGGGTTCCCACTCCCATTCTTCGACGTCATCGTCACCTTCGACCCATGCCCAGAGGGGATATGAGCCGAAGTCCTGGAGGTTCATGATTTGACGCTCTGCGTCGTCGGCGTTGGTGGCGGTGATATGGCCGCCTTGCCAGGTAATTTCAATTGTCACTGCTGTCTCGTTTTCTTTTGAGAGGGCTTTGCATCCTCATTTTGGGACGGCTAGATCCCTGTCTTGTTCTGAGTCGATGTTTTTCATCAGTTAAGCATCAGGGGTAGCCCCGCAGGGGGTGTCGCTCGGATCGAATGAGACCACACCCCCATTGGGACAGGGAAACCCAGCGCGTCAGTCAAAGTTGACACACAGCGTGTCGAATCGCTTAGCCTCACCACGGACAGACTCAAGCAGTCGATCTATGTCGCGCCCCTCGGGCCGCAACAGCGCATCGCGCACGCGCAGCCACATGTCGGCGTTTGCCGCGCGGCGGATGAAAAATGCCGGGGGATTATCGCGGTAGAACGGGTCGCACTCCTCATCCGTGGGCGCGCCATCCAATTCCTTGGGCCACACCGCGCGCGGATACACTTCCTCAATTGCGGCCCACTCCTCGGGCCGCTCTGTAGATCCCAGGGTGTAGCCTCGTGCGTCAAACCGCAGAATGTACGCGTGATACTTGCCGTGACTCCGGTAGATCGACACCGTCAGTTTGCCGCCGTCCGGTAGCTTTGCATGGCAGGACCCTGCAAGCGGATTCGATGCGGGCGCGGACTTTGTCTCCCATGTGTAGTAGTAGTCGTCGTACAGGGATTCATCGCGCGTGTACTCGTGGATCAGGTACTCTGCCCTAGCGTCAACCGCCTTAGCGACTGCCTCATCCGGCGTGCGCTCACCCGAGCCGCGCCGACCGCCGAAAATCCATTCCGGCCATTCCTCACGCGGGATAAACCGTTCAACCTCGGGCCAATCCTGCGTGTACTGCGTGGACGCGTGCCTACCCATCGTGCCGTGCACGTCGGGGCCGCTCACGGTAATCCAGCATTGCACCTCATCCTGGTATTCGACATACACCTGGGCGAGGGTTTCCTCATCTACCCACGCCTCAATCACGGGAACAACGTCGCCGTAGTATCCGCGCGGCTCTTCCCACTTGTAGGTGCTCATGATGTCCTCCTTTGGACGGCTAAGGCTGGGGACTTATTCCCCTGCCAACAAGATAAGTATACCCCACAAATTAGGGGGTTCTGACAAATAATAACACCGAATCCTAACATTTTTTGATGAAATGCGTCACATTAAGTGTGATCAGGCTTAGCATATGAGCGATTTTTCGTTGAAATAGCGGCGAAAATAACACAAAACCCCAGCACTTGACGGAGGTCAAGTGCTGGGGGAAGATATTACTCGGTGGAAGAGGGGGCTGCTAACTTCTTCTTCCCCGATACCAATGTCAACCCTCATGGAAGGAGTCTGCATGACAAAGCATGCAAGTAACCGCCCTGCTAAGGGCAGCAAGAACAACGCCGCTGAACTGAACGGCGCCGCTGTCAGTAATAGTACAGAACACGCACACGGCGCGCATCCCACACATGATAAATGTGATCCACCTAACCCAATAGGGGATAAGCTCTTGGCTCTAGCAGGAGTCCTGGCGGTGCTGACATTGTCTACTATCGCCTTCATCGCGCTCCATAGGTGGGGGATTGACGATTCTCATTCCATGAATTTCCTGATCTTTTTCACTGCTGCTGTAATGCCTCAGCAGGGTTAGCGCTTACCGCTGGATCGCGCGCCGGATTGTTGAGGGTGAGACTTCAAGGATTCGGGCGATGGTGGCCACCCCCTCCCCCTGTTCACGTAGTCGTTGCACATGGCTTCGTTGTTCAGGGGTGAGGGCTGGTGGTCTGCCGATGCGTCGGCCGGCGGCGCGGGCTGCGTCGAGGCCGGCGCGGGTGCGTTCTCTGATGAGGTTGCGTTCGTATTCGGCGAAGGTGGCGCATAGTTGGAAGAAGAGTTTGCCCATGGTGCTTGTTGTGTCGATTCCTTCGTTGAGGGATTGAAGGCGTATTCCTCGTTGTCCGAGGTTGTCGAGGAGGTTTACGAGGTCTGGTAGGGATCGTCCGAGGCGGTCGATGCGGACAACTATGAGGGTGTCGCCTTTGCCGAGTCCGCGGCTGCATTCGATCCATTGGGGTCGTTCCATGGTGGCGCCGCTGGCGTGTTCTGTGTAGATGGGGTCGCATCCTGCGGCCCTGAGTGCGTCGATTTGGGAGGTGAGGTCTTGGTCGTCGGTGCTGACGCGGGCATATCCGGTGGTGCTCATGGTCAAAACCATACGTGGTGAGTTTTGCTGCGAGGGGTTTTTGATAGGGGTTTTTGACTCGGCGTGTCGATGAGGGTGCCCCTGTTTTGTTGACGTGTCAGAACCGGTCGGTTCTGACACCCCTGTGCCTGGACGCAAATGTGCATGGCGTCCGTACAATTGCGCTTGACGGGTTCCTCGCCCCAAGGAAGGACAGGATCAATGAACGCAGCGATGTCGCCCGCACGTGAGCAGGCTGCTGGCCTGTCGAAATATCTACGCCTCGCGCTCCCCCAGACTGCGCGCGTCACTGTCGTCGGCTTTGCCTTGTTCGGGCTGGCCGCCGTTGTGACGGCCTCGGCCTCGGGCGCCGTGAGCTATGGCAAACTGTGCTCGCTCCTTGCGCTGAGCATGACTCTCACAGGCTTTTTCTCCGCTTTTGCGGATGGTGTGCGTATGCTCGTCACGCAGGAGGCGTGGCACACCTTCATCATTCGATTTACTGCCTCGTTTACTACTGGGATCGCGCTCGCATTGCTCGTGTCCACATCGTAGGGGGCACATCAAGACGGCGCGGCCGGGGGTGTTGACTCCCGGCCACGCCGCTATGGTTACTCTCTCAGAAAATGAGAGCCAGGTTTTTCGAAGGTGCGCCCCGAGGGGTGCGGGTTTACTCCCCCGAAGGAGGAGTGACTGAATCCCAGCCGAAATACCTGGTATCCATATTCTAAGCCGTTAGTGTGCTGTGCACAACATGTTTGCGGGTTAGATGTGTTCACTGAATGCGGCCTGCCTGTTGCTGAGCGCAGGCCGCGATGCTTGCGCTCAGCAACAGGCAGGCAAGGGGATTTTCCATTAGTGACAAAATGTCACATATGGGATAGGCCCCCGCCCGTGCGGGCGGGGGCTATTGGGCGCTAAATTTGGTCGCGTCGCTGTTCGTCTAGGATCTCTTTGAGGTCTCGCTGGTATCGAGCCTCCCGTTCCTCATCAGTGAGCTGATCTTCGATGAAGCCGTGTTGACGAAGCCAGTTTATTTCGTCTTCCTCTGTCCATTTCGGGCGCTCGCACTTGCATTGAAGTGCCTCGATGACATGGCATGCTGCGCTAATGATGCGGCTGCGAATCCTCCAGAATTTGCAGGTGCACCAATCGCTACCACGAGGAGGGATGCTTCTCTTAAAGAGACTGACTGTCGGGTATTGTTTCGCGTTTCGCATTGTTTTTCCTGTCGATTCTTAGGTCGCCTGTTGTCGCGGTTCGCTGGGGGTGGCCCCCACCCTGTTGGGGTGGGGGCTGGGGCTGTTAGTCGGTGTAGGGGTCGAAGTGGTTGTATTGTTCGTTGCCATCCCAGGGGTAGGCTCGGCCCCACCAGTTGGCGATGCTTCCGTCTGCTTGTGAGACTTTGCGGCGCTTTTCTTCGCCGATGTACTGGCCGAGCTTGGGGGCGTAGTAGCTGCCGCCGTCTCCCAGTTCTCGCGTGTAGTCGAGCTGGCGCACGGTGACGGTTTTGGGGGTGGCGGCGACGACTTCGTAGAACTCGCACGCCTTGGTTGCGTAGAAGATTGTGCCGATCTTGTATGCGGTGGTCATGGTGTCCTCCTTCGGACGGGTGAGGCTGGGGACCATTTCCCCTGCCGACACCTATAGTGTATACCCTTTAACATACAATGTCAAGGGGTATACACTATTGTGCGTTCATCCCTTTGTGCGAGGTGCGCTGAAAGTTGCGATGATGCTTAGCGGATGTTGACCTACCTAAAGTCCCCACCTCACTTTTCGTTGTCTTTGCTGGATGAAGTGGGCGCATAGAGAGGTTTCTGCGTTGTAGGATGCTGAGTAATGATGCGTTTGTATTTGTCGCGTCTTGGTTTCATCGATGAGGAGATTCTGATGGCTTTTTGGAGTAGGTGGAAGCGTTGGCAGAAGTGGACGGCCGGCATCGTCGGCGCGTTGTTTGCGCTGGGTGTTATGGGGTCGTTCATCGAGAAGGAGGTTCCGAACGTTGTGGGCAGCAGCCTTCCTGACGCGATACAGGTCTTGAAGACTGAGGGTTTTGGGACGGTTTCCGTGACTGATGAGCATGGGGCGACTGTCTTGAAGTCGCATTATGCGGACGGATTTCAGGTGACGGCACAGGCGCCTGGTGCGGGTGCCAAGGCGAAGGTGTCAAAGGCTGTGTCTTTGACGGTGCGCACCACACCCGCCCCCGCTTCTTTGGTGTCACATAAGCCGACACCGTCTGCATCTCCATCTCCTACGCCGTCGCCGTCGCCTTCAACAACTCCGACACCGTCCCCTGAGCCGACGACTGCGGAGCCGACACCTGAACCGACGGCAGATGCGCCTGCTGAGGAGCCTGCACCTGAGCCACCGGCGCAGCCCGAGCCGGCTCCTCAGCAGGCTTACTACAGCTCCTGTAGGGAGGCGAAGGCGGCGGGTGCTGCTCCGCTGTATCGCGGTGATCCGGGGTATCGATCTGGGCTTGATCGTGACGGCGACGGCGTTGCGTGTGAGAAGTAGCTGCGACGTTGACGAGGCCTCCATTCTGGGAAGATGGGGGCCTCGTCCGTTATTACGTGACGTCGATGCAGATTGACCTACCTAAAGTACCCACCTGTTTTTCGTTGCTTTATCAAGGCTTTTTATCGTTCGCTACCTAAAGTCCCCAGCCCGCGCATGAAGCTAGCTAACCCGCAAGCGGAGTGCTCCGTGACGTTCGTGCCACGTCAGCGTCGATAGGTGTCGGAGACCCGCGGCGTGTTCTTTGGGTGGACGCAGATGTGGGCGCCTCCGCATACAGTGGAAGTGTCAGTATTTTTCGATCCCAAGGGAGGGAATCGTGTTGAAGGTTCATGTTGATGGCTGTTCCCCAGTGAGCGCATGGGAAGTTGTCGATTTGTGTGTGCGCCACGCTGCTTTAGCGGTGGCGCAGGTGACAAAGGTAGTGGTTACTACTTTCGCCTTGCTTGGCGTTTTCGCGACATGGGACACCGCGGAAGGCTCTCTGCTCACTGATGGTGAGTTCATGAAGCTCGTGCCGCTTGCGGCGTGCTTCATCACGGCTTTGTTCGTGATATGGGAGGCGATCGAGCTTGCCTCCCATAGGCATAGCGCCATCACTGCGAAGGTTACTCGCTTAGTAGCATCGTTACTGATGTTCGTGCCGGCGGGTTTCCTTGCTCATTCTCTGGGTTAATGCCGTGGAGTGAGTTGTGGGGGCTGGCAGTCAAAGACTGCCAGCCCCCACAATATGACTACACCCTCAGAATGGGGCTGTTAGCTGTCAACGCTAGGATCAATGGTGAGGCGTCGGCCCGTGAGGATGAGGAGGCGGGCGCGGATGGCATGCAGAGGTGTTGTAGCGGGCACAAGGACCACCGGCTTGCCCGCTTCTTTCTTGACATCTGCTTCAGGAATTCCCAGAGTGGCCGCCTGCTCGATAATCCATGCGGTCCATAGTTTCCACATGTCAGTGCATGCGCCGATGGGTGCGGGACGGTGGTCGTTTTCCCAGTTTTTTGCTGTTGATTCAGAGATGTTGAGCACGGTGGCCCATTCTTTGCGGGTAAGGCCGATCCCTGTTCGGATCGCTTCGATAATGCAGCCCGGCAGGAGGTCTGCCGCAAGCAGAAGGTCCTGCCTCTCTATCAGTTCGGCGCGCGCATGTTTCCATGCTCTGGCGAACTGATCTGCAAGTTTAGTTCTATCTGCGCTTTCATCGATGGCAGCATATGCGGCACGCATGGCATCTAGTCCCGCGGCGGCTTGAATGTATGCAAGGCATGCGGTTTTTTCGCTGAGGCCATGAATCTGACCAATGTCGCTCAAGGCTTGAACGAGGCGACTGCGCGTGAATTGCTCGACGAGATAGGGAGAAAGTACGTGGCGGTAGTTTAGTTCATGGACAGGCACATTGGCCGTTAGACCCACTGAGAGTTCGATGCCGAGATATATTCCAGCGCCGTTGTATTCGTCCATTTGGGCGCCTGCTTTGGCCCAGGAGGAAATATCATCCACGCACATTTTGATGTAGGGATCATCATAATAATCGCCGGAATACCAGGCGGTGAGCACGCCCTCAACATCTTCGATAGGGACTGCAACAGCGCCGCCACCGTCGGTTGTGCTTGTGATAGTGATGATGCGTTCCATGATAGGGGTCCCCTTCCTTGGGACTTGTGGGCGGTGAGCTTATCTCGCGCCTCGTACCTCACACGATAGTGGATGATGACGTTACTAGCAAGATCCCATCAGCCTACCTAAAGTACCCACCCGTTTTTCGTTGCCATTTCAACGTTGCATGGTTGCTACTACCTAAAGTACCCACCTAATCAAGAAACCCTAGGATGCTAGCATCCTAGCAACCTAGTACCCTTGTTGACATGCATGCTAGTAGACTAGTATCATTGCATGTATGTCAACTAGTAATGGTCGCATTATTGCGGTGGTGAACACGAAGGGTGGCGTCGCAAAGACGACGACGTCGATCCTGTTGGCGCATGCGCTCAGTGCGCATGGCAGCGTTGAGCTGCGTGATGCTGATCCGCAGGGGTCGGCAACTGAGTGGGCGGATCGCGCTAAGGATGCCGGCACTCCCCTGCCGTTTGATGTGGTGATCGCCAATCAGCGCTCCCTTGGTTGGCCGGCACGTTCGGATTGGGTGATCATCGATACTCCTCCTGGTCATGCGCAGATCATTGATGCCGCGATTGCGGCGGCGGATTTCGTGATCATTCCTTCAACTCCGACGGGTCTCGATATTGATCGCATGTGGGCAACCCTGGAGATTGCTGAGAGTACCCCTCATGCTGTTCTTCTGACGCGCGTGGGGACGGGAACGAATACGCTGGCAGCGGCGGTAGCTCTGCTGGATGAGGAGAAGGTGCCTCGTTTTGAGACACTAATTCCGCGGCGGGAGGCTATCGCTGCGTCGTTTGGGGCGATCCCCCATGATTTGTATGGCTATGAGAATGTGGCCGCTGAGCTTATGGAGGCTATGGCATGAAAAACCAATCGACAGCGAAGGCGAAGGCCTCGATGACGAAGCGCGCGAAGAAGTCGTCTACACCGTCTGCTGCGGACACGTTCCGAGCGCCGGCGGATGAGGCTGGCGAGAAGAAGGTGGCGCGGAAATCGGTGATGGTGTATTTGAGCGCGGACGAGCACAAGGCGTTTAAGCGGATGGCTTTCGAGTCTGATGAGTCGATGAGTTCACTGGCTCGCCAGTGGATCCTAGAACATCTTAGCTAGTCCATTTGCACACTAATCCCCTAGCAGGCAAGGCTGCTAGGGGATTAGTGTTTTAGTGCCATTTGGCGTCACTGACGGCCCATGTTCCATCGTCTTGCTGGGTGAGGGTGAGGAAGACGGTTCCTCGGGTAGGTTCGTGGGAGTTGTCGGCGTAGGTGCGGGTGTAGGTGGCGATGCGTAGCCAGGTGCCAGGGATACGGTCGGGGGCTGGGTTCATTCCTTCGGTGGTGAGGCTGTCGATGGTGACGGTTGTGTGGGATTGTCCGGGCACGAGGGGGAGGAAGTCGCCTTGGCCTTTTTCAGTGTCCGGTGTGGGGGTATGGCGCCCTTGAAGGTCGGGAGTTTCGTAGACGCTCGCGCGAATGGAGGCATAGGCGGTTGTAACGTCTGTGGAGGCGTCCCAGGTGTCGTGGGTAATAACATATGCGGCGCACACGGCGTCGGGGTCGGTGCGGTCGATGTCGCGCGGGTCGGGCAGAAGGCTGGGAAGCCATTGGACGGTTGCAGGGTGGAGGCAGGTACCGTCGGGCACTTGGGTTCCGTCTGCACATACGGGCGCGGGCGCGGGGGTCGTTGGTTCCTCATTGGGGGTGGGGACTTTAGGTAGGGGTGAGCTTTGAGGTTCTTGCATTGGGGCGGGAGAGGAGGTCTCCGGGGTTGCCGCAGGAGACGCTGCGCTGCGGGTGTGGGTGAGGTGGCGTCCGATCATGACGCCCACGATGGCGGTCATGACCGTTAGGGCGAGGATGCAGATAATGGTGAGGGTTCGCGTTTTTCCGGTCTTTTCAGGATGCTTGTTTATTTGCATGTTAGTATCCTATTTCGCTTGCACACTAATACACTAGGGTGCTAGTGGATTAGTATCGTTTGATGAGTGTGGGGGTTCCCCAGAGGGGTTCTTCGTTGATGCCGCTGGCTTCGCTGTCGGCGCTGATCATGGTGCCGTTGCCGGCGTAGATAGCGACGTGCCAGTAGTTGGTGGCATCTCCCCAGAAGAGGAGGTCTCCGGGCTGGGCGTTGTCGAGGCTGTCGATGGTGGTGCCGCCCTGGGCTTGTTGGTGCGCCTGGTGGGGGAGAGTAATGCCGATGCGCGCAAATGCTGCCTGGGTGAGGCCTGAGCAATCGTAGTGAGGCCCTTCGCCGCCGTAGACGTACTGGTGAGTGTCGTCGGCGGCGATTTCGCGGGCGAAGTCGATGGCGGGGCCTTTGTCGCCTGGTGCGGCCATGCTGGTGTTGAGGGATCCGTCGTCGGCGGTGTAGGTGGCAACGTTAGCGGTAATCGTGGTGACGTAGTTCTGTGTCTCGTCGAAAGGTGGGACGCCGCCGTATTGTTGGACGGCTCCCAGGCCGGCGTTGTATGCAGCGAGTGCGAGGGAGGGCAGGTCTCCGGTGACGGCTCCTGATTCGATGAGGGGTTTGATGTTGTTGACGTTGTCGCACATGTACAGGCCTTGCGAGTAGATCGCATCGTGGGGGTTGTTGACGTCGGCGATGCCATCCCCATCGCCGTCTTTGCCCATCGATGCCCATGTGGAGTCGATGAACTGGGAGATACCCTTGGCGGCTGCGGTAGATTCTGCGTGCGTTTGCCATCCGGATTCTTGCTGAATCTGGGCGGCGATGAGCGGGGGAGTGATCTCCGGGCACAGGCTGCCGGCGCGTTGGACGTCCGCGACGTATTCCGCGGGCACAGCGCCTTCGTTGAGTGTGACGCTGGCGTGTGCGGGTGTTGATGAGTCCTCTAGGAGGAAGAGTGAGCAGACGCCTCCGACAATGAGGATGACGGCGCCACCTGTGGCGATCCATCGTAGTTTGCGCATGAGAAAAACCCTCCTGTAGAACACGTATCGTGGGAGGGTGGTAACCGGCTGGCCGCCTGCCTCAACTGTACAGGAACACTTAGCGTCACAGCCATTGATAATGACTCCATGGTGAGGGTTTGACACTGTGCATACGAGAGCTAACCCGTGAACTCTCTGTCGACAGTGTCGGATGAGCGTGAGGATCCATTGTTATCGTTGGCAACTGTGTGCAGGCCCCGAAGGGGCTGTGCACAGGCGGCAGAAAACCGATACGGGACTCAGCCCCTCGATGACGCACCGTTCCCGAGAGTGTCGGTGTTGAAGAAGGACCTTCTGGGGGATGGAAACTCTCTGACTTTAACTGTGATGTCGAACACTGCGATAGGTGAAAGGCGCTCGCGCGGGCCGATCACCCGAAAACCTCGCGCGTATTTGAAGAAAATACTTGCTTATTATTTGGTGCAACACATGCAACAGGGACTTTACCCAGTGAAGAGTAAGGCAAAGTCCCTGTAGAAAACAGGGATCTTGGTGTAGCGTAGTCCCTCCCTTGGTGTAGCGTAGTCCCTCCCTTGGTGTAGCGTAGTCCCCCTATTTTGAGGCTGGCACCCCTGTTGGTGTAGCGTAGTACCCCCCCTGGTGTAGCGTAGTCCCCGAGTTATACACACACTATCCACAGGTTATGCACAGATGTATCCACAAGGTCGGTTGCACGGTTTATTGAATCATGAGATGCTGAAAGATTTGCGCGTCCGTATAGTGGTCATTTTGTGGGTGTTTGTGTTGAGCAGGGGTTTTGGCCTTGCGTGCGCATGAGTGCCGGGTTAGGGTGGTGCTTGACAGAAGGTGCGCATAAAAAGCGCGCCGACCCGGAGCTGACACTCTCGGATCGGCACTTGCACACCACACCACCCTTAACGCAGAAGGGGGGCGATGGCCAATGACCATCGTACCTGACAATGAGCACAACGACCTGACAACTCTAGGTCTTGGTGCACAAGGATTCGCCGCGCTCAAAGATCTTGCGGCCCTTGAGACAACCTCAGCTATTGAGCGCGGCGACCTCGCCGCCCTGTTCACCGGCTTCGTGAACTTCTCTCTCCCTGTCGATAGCGTGGACGCTGGCGTCTATGAATGGGAGCGCGTCAACGGCAATGCTGTAATGCGTATCAACGCGGCAAAAATCGTCGATCCAACTACTGGCGCGCGGGTCTATCAGATCCCGTACGGCAAGATGGCGCGCGCCATCCTGCTGCACATCTGCACCGAAGCTGTGCGCACGGGCGATCCGACCATCGACCTGGGATCCTCGGCAGCCGAATATCTGACGAAGCTCGGCTTCTCGCTTGGCGGCAAGACGCGGTATAGCCTGTATCGGCAGATTCAGGCCGTGGCCGGCATGCACGTCTCCATCTCGACAGACAACACCACAAGCCGAGGTTTTGGCTATGAGGAAGCCGAGCTGATGGTCTCTAAGGCGCGTAGCTTGTGGTTTTCCGCGCGCCCCGAAAATGGTGACCAGGATTCTCTCCTGACCTCCACGATCACCCTGACTGACGACTTCATGAACGCTCTCGTTGGCCAGGGGCACGCCATGCCCGTCGATGAAGGTGCTTGGCGCTACATCAACACGCATTCAAAGTCTGCGTTCCCTCTCGACATTTACACCTGGCTGGCTTACCGTCTGCGCGCATGCCCTGAGTCGGGCATCAAGGTGACTTGGGAGCGCCTGCGTGACCAGTTCGGGTCCACGATGACGACGAAAGAGTTTGCGCGGTACTTCCGCAAGCATCTCCCTCTCGTCCTCGATGTGTATCCGCAAGCGGAGTGCTCCGTGACGTTCGTGCGCGGCGGGGTCATCCTCCGTTACGCCCCCTCGCCTATCCCCGAACTCTCGCGGTCAGACAGTGAAACGTCCGGCCTGCTGGGCGACCTGAACGAGGACCGCTAAGGCGCAGCGCCCTAGCGGTTCAACGCGCACATCATCCCACCATGCGTACTGATCGCGGCAGAGTGTACGCAGATGCGCATGGCAGGTGGAAGAATTAGGACGAAAATACCCACACAACGCAGGGGGTTAACGCGTCGTGAATGTGTGCACCCATTAGTAAAAACAGTCAATTTATAGTTGGTCAATAAGTAAGGGTGGTAGCAGGCTGGCCGCCTCTATTGCCCGCACGCACCAGGAAGGAAGAATCGCATGATCCCCACCGCTGAGGAGGTGCGTCGCATGAGCATCGACGCGCGCGGAACGCAGCGCCCGCCCGCGCCAACAACGCCTCCGGCGCAACCTGCGCCCACAACGCCTCCGGCCCCCGCTCGGGCACACTCCGCATCGAAGAAGCCAGGAGCGACGGGCGGGTCATGGCTGGTGCCCGTGGCGATCATCGTCCTGATCGTCGCTCTCACCCTCGCTGGTGTCCTCATCATTCGTGGCATGCGCCGTGCGCATCCGACGTCCGCACCTGCTCCGACCTCTGTCGTGAGTGTTTCTGCAACCGATGGTGGTGAGCAGCTATGAGCAGCCCCCTGTGGTCCGGCAGTGGCTATCAAGGGCGCCACGGTGGCGACAGCCTGCGGCGCATGGCAGCGATGCCGGCCCCTGACGGAAACCCGATCCCCAAGCCTGCACCTGCTCCGGCCGTGCCCGCTGTGGAAGAGCTGGCTCCCGAGGTGGCTGCGCCCATGGTTGAGGAGATTCCCCAGCCCGTGCCCGCGGTTCCTGTCCCCTCCTCGCCGGGCGTGCGCATCCCTGAGCGCGGTGTGCGCACCGATATGCGCGCCCGCGTCCTGCGCACCCTGACGGGTGGGCGCGCTGCGGGCCTGGAAGATGAAGCGTCCTGGCGCTCGCGTGTCGATCTGGCCCGCCTCCAGGCCCCCGTGCCCCTCGGTCACTGCGGGGCCATCGTCGTTGCCCAACCAAAAGGTGGGGTCGGGAAAACCCCGACAGCCATGCTCATCGACGCAACCTTGCGCGCAAATACGCGCTGCGAGTCCCTGGTGTGGGATCTAAATGACAATGGCGGTGGTCGATGGGTTGTGCCGGCGGCGTCGTCGGCGGTCGGGCGCTTGGTTGATTCGGCGCAGCGCGGCGCGGTCACCCGCTCCACAATCACCTCCTCGATGGTGATCCAAGATGGCGGGGCCTACACGGTTCTGCCATCCCGTGAGGGGGCGGAAAACCTCGCGGCGCCCGAGTTCGCCGCCGTGTGGGGAACCCTGCGCGATTGGTTTGATCAGACGATCATCGACACGGGTAATTCTTTGGCTTCCCCGAATTTCCTCAACGCCCTCGACATCGCCGACGTCGTCGTCATCCCCACCGACTATTCCGAGGCCGCGCTGGCGCCCACCCTGGCGCTCGCGCGACGCCTGGAAGCCAAGTGGGGTGAGGAGTGGGGGAGCCGTGTCGTCCTGGTACCCACCGGGCACGTCGGAGATATGGGACAAGTGTGGCTCGAATCAGTGTGCGCGCACACGGTTTACGTCCCCTATGACGCCCATATCGACGCGCGCGACACGCTGCGCTACAGCGACCTCACGCATGCCACCCGCGCCGCCGGCATCCGCCTGGGCGCGGCCATCATGGACATCTACCGAACCATCAACAACTAGGAGACAATATGTTCCCCACCATTTTTCCCGTCGTGGATAACCCCTTCGACAAAACCACCCCCAGTCTCGACGTATGGGGTCTTCTGGGTGAAAAAGGCCTCTTGATTCTCGGCGGTATTTGGGGTGCTGGATTACTTGCGTGCGCCGTATGGCTCGTGATCGGCATTGTCAAGTTTGGCAAGGCTAAGCATGTGAGTCGAAATCCTGACGCCCTCTCCGATGCATCAAAGTCAGTCTTGCAACCAGTTATCGCCATCGCCTGCCTTGCTGGTGTAGGGACGATCTTTGGAGCGGCTGCCGGCCTATTTGGCTAACGGGAATAAGCCATGAAAAATAAGAAAGCCATCCTTATTGTCCTCGTTGTCCTAGTCGTCTTGCTAGCTAGTGTGCTAGTTGGCATGCTCACTAGCAGGCAGTCCGACGTGGGAGGAACCGCCTCCCCAACGTCGAAGCCGACGGCCTCTACTCCGGTGAATACCTCGATGGACGACGTCGTGGCGGGTACCGGCGCAACAGCAACCAGTGCCACCCCCGGCTTCGAAGGAGTAGGCACACGTTACCCAGCGACATGTGTGGGCGCCATTCAAGCTGTCGCAGAATGGAGCCAAAAAGTATTCCAAAACACCGAACGTCGAGAAGCGATGCTGTCCAACGACCAGCAGGGAATTAGGAGCTTTGTGAATGAAATTTCTATCGCTCCTGGGGCGCTCGACATTTTTGGATCCCAAGCGACAGTAGGGGAAGGAACATTCCATACGATGCTTTATGGAACCGGTGTGGATGATGTGGTACCGGTTGCATCTCCGCGTGTTCAAGATGGCGTCATTCAGGTTATCAAGTGTGCGCCGGATAAGGATAAGACAGCGGTGATCACCGTCATTTCTCCCCTTGATGACACGGAACATGTACAGGGCTTGCCGAATCGGTTTTATGGCTGGCTCAACCGCACTTATCAACTGCAAGTCGTCGATGGGACGTGGCGTCTCGTGCACATAATCGACGCGCGCGACCAGACAAGCTATCAGCAGCTTTTGCAGCCGCCCACTTTCAAGGAAAGCCCTGAGCAGGCCGCAGAGCTGTTAAAGCGACCCGCAACTGACGGCGGTCGAGACATCATTGGTCAGTTAACTCTCAATGGCCAGGGCATCCACTACTTCCAGAACAAGAATGGACAGTGGGGGGTAGCATCGTGAACGAGCAACTTCAGTACACGTTACGAGTGGGTCGCAGAGGGTTTGCACGTGCATTCGCTGCAATCCTTGTGGCTGTCGGAGTGTGCTTTATGTGCGTGTCTGCGGCACTTGCAGCACATCCTGACGGATGGCCAGAAACACTGAGCGTTGACATGCTTTCTGACGCGCAGAAAGCGCAGATCGCAGCAGCCTATTCAGACAAGCCCGAGCAGGGAACCCCAGAAGCATTTGTTGAAATGTGGGGCGATTGGTGGGCCGTTTGTCTACAAACGAACGATAAAAGTGAATCCGTAACTCTTACTGAGGACTGGCTTTGTGAAGAGCGGACGTTCGCTGAGAAAGTTGCTGCGGGTATAACGTATGAGCGCTCTTTTACGGACTGGCAGGGTGGTGAAGGCCTACTTCAGGCTCTTGTTGGTAACTATTCGCGTGGATCTGGTAGGAATCTTGATTCCACAATCGTCGCTGCGGTTGCCTCTATGAGGACTAAGGCCGATGGGGGAGATAAGTCCGCGCAAAATGCTAGCTGGTTTTCTTCCGGAACTCTGGCCGCTGCTGGTGTTGATAAGAATGTTGTTGAGGCGGTGTCGAATCCGTCAGGTCAGGTTGCGAAGTTTGTTAATCAGCTGAAAAAGGATGGTGTTGGTGCTATTTCTGAGGCAATTAAGCTGATGAACTCTGCTTTTCGTTTTGAGGCGGATGCTGACTGGTTCCGGTCAACATATGCGGCGGCTGCGGGTATTGGTCTGGTGCTATTGGCTGGTAACTTCGTTGTTGGGATTGCTCGCGCTGGGCGCGGCAATCTTCCGGCGTCGGAGGCGTTTGGGCGACTGGGCGCGTCCTTGTTGCTTGGTATGGCGGGTTTGTTGTTTACGCCGGCACTTGCTTATACAGTCTCGACGGTGGTGGATGCTGCTGGTGATGGTGTGGCGTCCTTGGTGGGGGCCTCTCAGGATTCGCTGACTGGTTCGCTGTTGAATCCGACGACGGCGATGACGACGGATTCGACGCCGTTGGGCTGGATGGGCGCCATTTTGGTGTTTGTTCTGTGCTTCATTGCGGGCGTGATGCTGATGCTGTCGTTGGCAGCCCAGCTCGCCACGGCCTATTTCAGTGCTGTTGCGCTCGGTGTTATGTGGGGTTTTGCCACGTCTGAGAAGGGGCGTGAGCGCTTGAAGCGCGTTGGCGCATTTTTCCTGTCTGCGCTGATTGCGAAGCCCGTGATCTTGTTTTTCTTGTGGGTGGCGATGAAGATGTCGGCGGCGTATTCGGCAACGGTTGATGGTTGGAGTCAGAATCCGATGGAGACGCTGTTTCGTGTGGCGTTCTCGTTGATTGCGGTGCTGATGGTCGCGGTCTCGCCGGCGTGGGTGGCGAAGTTTATTCCGGTGGCCGGCGGTGCCTCGGGTGGCTTCTCGCGTGGCGGTTTCCTGTCGGGAGGCGTTGCGGGCGGTGCTGTGGGTGGCGCGGCTGCGTTCCTGGGGGATCGCATGCGCCGGTTCTCGCCGGTTCGCCCGCATCGTTCGGCTGGTGCAGCATCGGGAGGGTCGGTTGTGTCTGCCGGCGCGTCCGCGGGTGGGGAGCCTGGCCCTGGGGTGCCTTCTGGTGGTTCGGGTCGGCGGTCGCCTCGCACGGGCGCTGGGTTTGACCAGGGTCCTCGGGCTGGTGGTTCGGGAGCGCCGGCACCTGGGGGCGGCCAGGGTCCTCGGGCTGGCGGTTCGGGGGTGTCTGCGCCTGGGGGTGACCAGGGGTCTGGAGGCCGCCTCAATGGCGATACGCTGCGTGGTGTTGCGCGAGGGATCGGTGGTCCTGCCGGCGCGGGTGTGCGCGGTGCTGGCGCGGTGTTAGGTGCAGCGGGTCGGGGCGTGCAGGGCGCGTCTCGGGCTATTTCCTCGCCGTTGCTGGATGCGGCAGCGGGCGCTGCTGATGCCGCTGAGAGGAGCCTGTCATGAGTGAGAAGACTGTGGCGGTGTCTGAGTCGCGTGCGGGGCGTGTGTGGCTGGGTGGTGACACAAAATCGCGATCCTTGTTCCGCGTGGATCGCATGGAGCGCCCCGAATGGGTGATCCTGTCCCTGTTTGGCGCGTGTGCTGCGGTCACGATTTTCATGTGGCACTCGGTCCTGTCCTTTTTCGTCGGCGCGCTCATTGCTGGCGTGGGCTGGGGCCTTGTTGTGCGCGTGGATATTCCGACGGTGGGGCTGGATAGCTCGCTTTCGTTGTGGGTTCGCACGCGCATTTCGTGGGCGGTGCGCGGCTGGGCTGGCGTGCGCGCCGGCGCGGGTGATGTTGCGCCGGCGGGACTGGGGTCGATCCTGTTTGAGGACGTCGAAACACCGGTTGGCATCGTTGGTGTGGGTGAGCATGCGGGCGTCGCTGATGGCAGTTCTGCGGGCGCGTATTTCACGGCCGTGGTCGAAGCGCAGGGGCGCGCTCGCACGTCGGGAGAGGCCTGGAGTGCTCTGCTCGCACATCTGTCGTCTGAGTCATCCCCGGTGTCTCACGTGATGCAGACGGCGCGCATCATGGCCTGGGATTCAACTGATCATGTGGCGTGGGTGGCGCCGTTGGCAGCGGCATCGCCCAGTGGTGAACTCGTGAACTCTTATGCGGAGATCGTTGATGAGTTGTCTCGTGTGGCGTCGGCTCAGCGCACTTGGGTTACGTTCCGCATTCCGGTCGAAGGACTTGTGGCAATGGAGCGTGGCATGTCGGCAGCTGCTCTTGTTGCGCGTGTTGTGGCGGATACGGTTGAGCGTGCCGATGATTTAGGGATTGCAATGCGTCCGTTGTCGGTGTTGGGGCGCGGTGCTCTGGCTCGGCACATGATGGATCCGGCGATGTCTCCTGACGACCTAGACGGGATCACTGAGTCGTGGGCGGGCGTGTGGCCGTCGTGGGAGGCAACCGATGATGGCTGGTGCGTCGATATTCACGGAGCTGCGGGCACCTGGAGGACTTCGCTATGGGAGGTGCCTGCCTCGCACATCGTTCCGGGGTGGATGAGCCGCGACTGGCTGTATCAAGCACTGCGCGATGTGGAAGGCGTGCCCGTGCGCACATTCGTTGTTGCAGCAGAAGTGCAGCCACGATCTCAGGCTGTGAAAACCGCTCGCGCGGATCATACGAGCGACTTGGCGCATCTCAACAAGACTCAGGGTACGGTGTCAACGGGTGAGGAGGACGCGCAAGCGGGATCGAGCGCGGTGCGCGTGAGTGACCTTGCACCAGAAATGCAGGCCGGCGGCGTGCGGTGGAGCATGGCCGTGGGAATTCACGCATCCCCTGAGACATGGAGGGACGCGGCGCGCCATATGGCAGCGGCCCTGGAGGACTGCTTCATCGAGAACCCGGTGCGGCTGCGCTACCGGCAAGACCAGGTGTTGCCCTGGATGCTTGGCATGGGCCTGGCATGGAAGAAAGGCCGCTAAATGACTAGCATGCAAGTATGCCAGGATGCTAGTAAGCAGGTATGCCAGGATACTGGTATACTAGTAGGCATGGATGAGAGAGTCGATGAGGATGTGAAAACGGTTGTGCGTGGTGCGGCGCCGCGCTGGCCGGCACTGGTGCGTCGTTCCATGCGGTCGCGTCGTATGGAACCGCTCGCCTCGACCACGCGACAGATGCGCGGCGTTGCCCTGGCGGAGGCGCGCCCTTCCACAACGACAGCCGGCCTGGCTCTTGGTGTCGATGTGGAAAATGGCTTCCCTATCTTCCACGATCCCTTCACCCTGTATGGCAACGACGGGTTCTCCTCTCCGAACATTGTGACGTTCGGAGATCTGGGGTCGGGCAAATCGGTCTCGGCGAAAACGTGGGTGCTGCGCAACCTGATGGTCGGCCGGCGCGTGGTGATCGTTGACAAGAAGCTCCAGGCATTAGGTGATGGAACGCGCGCGGGGGAGTATTCGACGCTCGCGCGTGCCCTGGGGTACACGCCAATCACCCTGAAAGTCGGCGGCGGTGGCACGCGCATCAATATCCTTGACCCGCTCATCGCAGGCGAAAGTATTGACGGTGTTGCCGGTCAGCAGCTCCTACTGGAGACGGTGGCATCGGCAGCGGTCGGTCGCTCGTTGAATGAGCGAGAGCGTAAGGCGTTGCGCGTGGCCAGGGAAAGTGCGACGTGCGTGGCTGAGCAGCAAGGTCGCGTCGCGCACGTTGGGGACGTGACTCACTTCCTGCTTGAACCTGTTGAGCAGTCGATGCCTGGTATTTCTGGCGCTGATGTGCTGGCGGATTGGGGCCGGGACGTCGCTTTCGCCCTGGAGCGCATGGTCACCGAAGAGTTAGCCGGCCTGATTGACGGTCCGACAAGTGAGGGTGTGAACGTCTCGGGCGCCCTGACGGTGTTCGACATTTCGTCCCTGCCCGATGAGGGCGCGGCTGTTGGCATCATGATGAGCGTGCTCAACACGTGGTTGCATGCCATGATCGCGCGCTCGCGCGAAACGGTGCCGACCCTGTTTGTGGTCGATGAAGCCTGGCACGTCGCCGAAGGCGATTTTGCGCGCATTGCCCGCAAAAACGCCAAACTCGCGCGCGGACTGGGCATCTCGAACATGACGATTTTGCAGCATCCGGGTGATATTTCCCAGGATTCCCCGGCAATCTCCATGATCAAGGAATCGCAGACCGCGTTTGTGTTCCGGCAGGATAAAGCTGATGACGCGGTCGCTGTGTGCGAGTTGTTCGGCTGGGATGTGGGGGAGTGGGCGCCGCTCCTGCAAAAGTTGGGGACCGGGATCTGCGTCGTCAAGATCGGTGCTGGCCGCCCGCTCCTGTGCTCGTGGAAGGTTAGCGATTTTGAGCTGAGCGTGGCCACCACTGACGCGGCGATGAAGAGTCGCGCCACCTTGACCGACGCATTTCACTCACTTAACGAGGAAGATGGGGAGGCTTCTCGTGGACAGTGAAGCTAGGACGCTGCGCAACGTGAGCATCGTGCTGATCACGCTGTGGATCTATGTGGGTTGCGCGGCGTTGGCGTGCTGGCTGACGGGTGCGCGCTTTCCGGGCATGATGCGCCTGCATCAGATCGTGGACTTGCCGCCCCTGACACTGAGTGTCTCCCTGGTGATCTTCCTGATCATCATGGGAGGCATTCTCTGGCTGTGGTTCGTCCTCTCGCCGCGTACGGACAGTAAGGGTGGGGAGCATGATTCCTTCAAGGACATGCGCAAGAAGGCGGCCACTGCGAAGGCGAAGCGGATTTTGTCCGACGCGCTCTTAGGGGAAGCATCGGGTGCGCGCGATGAGATGCTGGTGCGCTTGATCGGGTCCCTGCGTGGCAAGGAGCTGTATGCGCAGCAGGAAGATTCGGAGCTGGTGGTCTCCCAGACGCGCGGCGGTAAAACCCGCTCGATTGTGGCCCGGCGCGTGATTGAAGCTCCTGGCGCGGTGGTGGCAACCTCGACGAAAGCTGACGGTGTGTATCTGACCTGGCGGGCACGCCTGGAGGCGGCCCGCGGCTCGCGCATCTACTCCTTCGATCCGCTGCGTGTCGCGCATGGGCCGGCGCGGGTGCGCTGGAACCCGATTGCGGGTTGTACTGACTTCGATGTGGCGCGCCGGCGTGGTGCGGCGCTGGCCTTGGGGTCCACGAAAGCCATGGGGGAAGGCAATTCGCGGTGGTTTGCTGAGCGTGGCGCGCAAATCCTGGGCTATCTGTTCCATGCTGCGGCGCTGGGGGATCGCACGATTGCCGATATCCAGGCCTGGGTGTCCGATCCACGCGAAGCGGTGGCCATCCTGGAGCGCGCGAAAGGCCCGACCACGGTACGCATGGCGGGTGCCCTCAATGATCTCATGGTGGAGATGGCTCCCGAGACTGCCGCCGGCTTCATCGGCACGATTCAGGGTGCTCTCGAACCGCTTATGATCCCCGCGGTCTACGAAATGCTCACCCCGAGTGTGGAAGAGTCGTTCGACGTCGAAGCCTTCATCTCCTCACGTGACACCCTCTGGGTCCTCTCCCCTGACTCAGAAGGCGCGCTGGCCGCGATCACCACCATGTTCGTCAATGACATCTACGAGGTTGCGCGCGCCCTGTCGGCCCGTAAGCCGGGCGGTCGGCACGTGCCGGCCATCTCCTTCGTTCTCGATGAAGCCGCGAATATCGCGCCATTGCCGAACCTGGGAGCGATGTTCTCTGAGGGCGCGGGCCGTGGCCTCTTCATGTGCGCTATTTTCCAAGATGTGCACCAGATGGAGGCCCGCTGGGGCGCGATTCAAGCCAAGACGATTTTTCAGCAGGCCCGCTTGACCTACATCATGGGGTCAAGTAAGGATCCCGAGTGGAACGAGCAGATTGCTGCGCTTTCGCGTGAATTTGAGGCGCAACGCTCCTCAGTGTCCACGTCGAACCAGGGGCGCAGCGTGTCTACGCACACGGAACATCGCCATGCCCTGCGCGCCTCGGACATTCAAAACATCGCGGTCGGGCACGCCGTGCTCCTGGCTCCGGGCCATGAGGCCACGATGATTGACCTGCCCGATATTGCCGAGGACCGCGACTGGGGTCCTCTCGTCAAGGAAGGCACGGTTATGTACAACGAACGCTTGCGCGCCGGCGTCGATGATGATGAGTGGATGACGGTGCCATGCTGAGCGAGGAATATGATGCCCTCGATGAGCGCGTGAGCGAAATTGAGCGCTCCCTGAGCACCGCGATGGAAGCACTCACCGATCTGATGTCCGCGCCGGCGGATGAGGAGGAGCCGGAGCCAGGCCCGTCGGCCAATGGCATGCTGGTGCGCGGCTTTGACCCGCAGGCCATCGCTCACCCCGGCGCGCGCCGGCAGGCCTGGGAACGCCTCTATGCGTTCGTCGAACAGCTCAACGCCACATGGGGTGCACTGCGCTCCATGAACGGCATGGCAGATTACTACGTGCGGGCGCGCTGGTGGGAAAACCCGCTGATGGTCTCACACCTGGCCGCCCTGGAGGCAGCCTACGCCGAAGCGTACGTGAGCGAGGATCTGCCGACCGTGGGCACATCCTTCATGCTGCGTGTCCTGGAGGACACTCCGCGGGTACTGGGCTTGGTCACGGGCAATCCGCCGGCACCGTGGGGGCAAAGTGCGACTGATAAGGGCGCGCATTGGAGTCGGGATGTTCCCTCTGCGCTGGGGTCGGGTATCGACGTCGAAGATGAGATGCGCCGGCGCGAACTTTTTGAGGCTTTCCTCCAGGCGACAAACGGCGGTGAAAACCCTGTGACGGCTGCCTTCATTGCTTCCCTCCTCGATGCGCCGTAGCGCTCACGCATTGCCTCTACGCCTGCAAGTGTCCTAGCAAACTAGTTTGCTAGGACACTTGTGTGTTAGTGGAGTGAGGGGCCGCGTTGGGTAGGATCGTCGGGTCGGCGCGGCCTGTATGGCCTGGGGGGTGGGGCTGGCGTGGGTGGGGGAGTGGGCCGCTGCGGCTTGGGGGCCGCGTGGCGCTCGCGCATTGCCTGTTCTAAGCGCGCTCGTGCATCACGCAACTGCTGCACCTTCGACGCGTCCTGGATGCGAGAGGTGGGGGCCTGGTGTAGTACGGGTGCCCGGTCGGTGATCGTGACGATGTCGCGTGGGTCGGTTGCTAGTTGCGATAGGAGGGTGTTGTCGCGGTTGGCGTACATGCGTCCGGCTGCGGCCGTGACGTCGGCTGCCCATAACAGGGGGTCGGCCCACTGCGAGGCGTACCGCAGCTCAGTTTTTGCATGGAGTACGTCGGGGTGGTCTGGACGGCGACGGAGTCCGTAAATGAGCTGAGCGTCGCCGCGCATGATGGCCTCGCGACGCTGTTCACTCATCGTCTTTCCGGTGGTGATTGCATCAGCCACCACAAGGTGGCTGGATTGACTCAACTCGGATAGAGCCGTTCGGAAAGCTTCCTGCCGTGTCGCAACGTAGATCGCATCTGGGGCGCGAAACAAATCAGGGCAGGATGTGACAGCGATGTGGTAATCACAGTGTTCGTTAATGGCTGCGCAGATGCCCTCGATAGCTTGGCTGGCACTCTCGCGCATCTGCTTGTCGGGACCGACCATGTCGGTCAGGGCTTTGGTGGTGTGCCAGTAGGGGCGTTCTTGGTCGAAGTGGATGCGCGCGGAATCGACAAGGCGTTCACGCAACTTGTGCACGCGTTCCCAGGCTTCCTTCTCGTTGCCGTCGTTGCGGATCTGTACAGCACTCACCGCGTAGAGGTGGGAGTGGCCTCTCTGCTCAAATTGATCCATCTCGTGCCACACGTGCGGAGGGTACATCGTGTGCTTGTATGACTCATCGACCATGACGACATAGGGTCCCATGCGCTCAAAAACGCTCTCGAAATCATCATTGCTCACCACAAGCTGATTCACATCACCCATGCCACACATCGTAGTGTCCAGCCATTGCTTGGACGAGCCTTAGCGCGTACACTAGAAGATAGGACAAGGGCTGAAACGGATACTTGGCAGCGCGAGCTGTTAGATGATGACCGCGAAACCTGACGAACCAGAGCCTCGTAATAGCTCACTCGTGAGCGGCAG
>ERZ773213.277-NODE-277-length-32501-cov-9.418018_pt1 | contig 32501 bp, 35 predicted proteins | sample MGYA00580996_ERZ773213 | MGnify/ENA primary metagenome ERZ773213 (study PRJEB29015, sample SAMEA2738152) | human oral metagenome | biome: human oral; feature: human-associated habitat; material: saliva | place: China | collected 2197 ...
TTGAGTATCCAATCAAACCACGCGCAGGAACTAGGAAGACCAAACGAGTTTGACCATTACCAGTTGAAATCATATCCAACATTTCACCCTTACGTTCAGAAAGGCTTTGGATAACAGAACCTTGGTATTCTTCTGGAGTGTCGATTTGAACACGTTCAAATGGCTCACATTTAACACCGTCGATTTCTTTTACGATAACTTCTGGACGAGATACTTGAAGTTCATATCCCTCACGACGCATTGTTTCGATAAGGATTGACAAGTGCAATTCTCCACGTCCTGAAACAGTCCATTTATCTGGTGAATCAGTTGGGTCAACACGAAGGGAAACGTCTGTTTGCAATTCTGCCTGCAAACGTTCTTCCACCTTACGAGAAGTTACCCATTTACCTTCTTTACCAGCAAATGGTGAGTTGTTGACCAAGAAAGTCATTTGAAGAGTTGGCTCATCGATGTGTAGGATTGGAAGAGCTTCAACTGCGTCTGTCGGAGTAATGGTTTCACCGACAAAGATATCTTCCATACCTGAAACGGCAATCAAGTCACCTGCTTTTGCTTCTTGGATTTCACGACGTTCCAAACCAAAGAAACCGAAGAGTTTTGTAACACGGAAGTTTTTAGTTGTGCCGTCAAGTTTAGAAAGGGTAACTTGGTCCCCAACCTTAACTGTACCACGGAAGACACGACCGATACCGATACGGCCAACGAAGTCATTGTAGTCCAAAAGTGACACTTGGAACTGCAAAGGCTCATCTGAGTTATCTACTGGAGCTGGGATATGGTCGATAATCGTGTCAAAGATTGGTGCCATAGTCGCTTCTTGGTCAGCTGGATCATCTGACAATGAAGAAGTTCCGTTGATCGCTGAAGCATACACCACTGGGAAGTCAAGCTGGTCGTCATCTGCACCAAGCTCGATGAAAAGTTCCAAGACTTCGTCCACTACTTCTGCTGGACGAGCTGATGGTTTGTCGATTTTGTTAACAACCACGATTGGGACAAGGTCTTGTTCCAAGGCTTTTTTCAATACGAAACGAGTCTGTGGCATTGTTCCTTCGTAGGCATCTACGACCAAGACAACACCGTCAACCATTTTCATGATACGCTCAACTTCTCCACCGAAGTCCGCGTGTCCTGGTGTGTCCATGATGTTGATACGAGTTCCGTTGTAGGCAACGGCTGTATTTTTAGCAAGGATGGTAATTCCACGCTCTTTTTCGATATCGTTTGAGTCCATCGCACGCTCTGCCAACTCTGTACGTGCATCAAGAGTTTCAGATTGTTTTAATAATTCGTCAACGAGGGTTGTTTTCCCGTGGTCAACGTGGGCGATAATAGCGATATTCCGAATATCTTCTCTTAATTTTGTCATGATTGCCTCTATTACTTTAAATTTTTATTTCTAACTGAACAATTATACCACAGTCTAATTCAAAAATCACAGTTTAGCTAAGTGTAAATGTTTTCATTGAAAAATCAGCCCTTCTCGCATCGATTTGCATTTCTTACATTGAAAACTTATAATTAAGCATAAGATTATTAAAAGGAAAAACTATGCGATTAGACCGTTTACTAGCTCAAGCATCAATTAGCCGAAAATCTATGAAACGAGCCCTGCTCCGAGGGGCTATTCTGGTAGATCAGAACCCCGCTAGAAGTCTTAGCCAAAATGTAGATACTGGTCTACAAGAAATCCTCCTCGATAAACAAAAGATTTCTGTTCCTGCTCATCGTTATTTTATGATGAATAAACCGCGAGGCTATATAACAGCCAATTCCGATGCCAGCAGAGCAACAGTAATTGATCTTATTCAAAAGGAAGACTTTAGTGAGGAACTATACTCTATTGGTCGCTTAGACCGAGATACAACTGGACTCCTCTTAATTACTGATAATGGCCCCCTTGGCTTTCAACTACTTCATCCTCAATATCATGTAGATAAAACTTATTACGTCCAAGTCAACGGACTTCTAAATAATCAGGCTATTGAAACCTTCCAACAGGGCGTTCGCTTCTTAGATGGCAAGGTTTGTAAGCCGGCTCAACTCATAATCCATTCTGCTACCCCTGTTTTGAGCACAGCTTCTGTAACTATCTCAGAGGGAAAATTTCACCAAGTGAAGAAAATGTTCCTAGCAATAGGAGTGAAAGTTACCTATCTCAAAAGAACTCATTTTGGAGATTTTCAACTCGATCCCAATTTGGATGAGGGTGACTATCGTTCCTTAAATCAAGATGAGCTAAAGCTTATCAAGAACTATCTAGAACTAAGTCGATAGATTATATTTTTCTAATTTCCACCTTTAATACTTGATCTCGCTTCTTGACCAACCAATTGAATCATAATCACCGATAGACGAGTGGTTCATTTGTCTAGCACCTAAGGGAGCGAGACATAATAAAAGGCACAGATTTTATCTGTGCCTTTTATATATAATATGTTTAAAGCTAAATTAACTTGTTTTAACTTTTCCCTTCCAACTATCCAGCCCATAAGACAGGATATAAATGTCAGAAAAACCATTTTTCTTTAAGAGTAGAGCAGCATTCATTACTCGTTGACCGCGAGCATTTTCATAAAGCAAGACTGGCTTATCTTTACGAAGTGCACCCAAATTTCCTTTTAACTGTGTTGAGGGAATGTTTCGAGCCCCCAAGATATGCTTCCGATGAAAGTCAACAGGTTCCCGTAAATCCACAAGCTGACCTTGACGGATTAGGCTCGCAAATTCAGCATTTTCAACAACTTTTGCTGCTCGACGCAATCTAAAATAGTTAAAGCCCATCCAAGCCAATATACCAGCCATAATCGCCATCAAAATCCAGGTCATTTCTTCCATTCTCCATTCTTCTCGATATATTTCAACTCTAACTGATGCTCACGGCGCAAGACTGCTTCAGCCTCTAAATATTCTAGTTTGTCCATCAAGCCCGCATCGTAAATTCGCTCTAGCTCAATCTTCATCAGTTCTATATCATACAATCGCTTGCCCATATAGATTACGATGCCAAAACTTTTGAGAAATTGCTGAACATCATAAAGTGTTTTCATGTGCCTTATTGTACCAGATTTTACACATATTTTCAAGATGGAAAAATAAATAGAAAAAGCAGCTATGTCAGCTGCCTTTAAAAGAGGGGTGATAAAAAATATCTATCATTCTAGGAATAAAATTCTATAGATAAGACTCTAATCATATTTTAGAATTTTATTCCTTCTTCAAACTTTTTTACAATCCTGGTGCTTGGCCAATTTCAGCTGTCAACATCCAGATAGTCTTTTCTAAATCTGCTTTAGCCCCAACAAAGATATCATTGGTTACATCGTCACCTTCTTCGTCAGTCACATCCAGCGCTTCTTGGTATACATTTGTCAAATAGCGGAAGATTTCAATTACACGCTCTAAACTTTCTTCTACGTTTTTGCTAAATTCACCAGCTTTTTCTTCGATCTTACTATGTTGGATAAATTCTGTCAAAGTAGAGTATGGTTTACCACCCAAAGTAATCAAACGTTCGCTAACTTCATCCAAAGTTGCATCCAAAGTTTCCATGTATTCATCCATTTTTGGATGCCAAACCATGAAACCAGCACCACGCATATACCAGTGAACTTGGTGAAGAGCAATATGAGCAGTATAAAGATCTGCCACGACTTGGTTCAATACAGCCTTAGTTTTTGGCAAAGAGTTTTGGTTTACAAAAGTTGCTACATCAGTTGCAGCGGCATTTTTTACTTGAGTCATATTCTTACCTCGCTTATTTTATTTATAATCATTCTAATCTTTTTAGATTATGGTTTAATTATAATGCTTCTAAATAAGAAAGTCAAGACAAAAGATTCAAAAAAAGACTTTATTAGAAAAGTTGCAAAATTTCAGAATTTTTCTGTTTAAAATTACGAATAAATAAGTATGATTCACCTATACTTTTTTCTTGTTGGTACCGTCTTTGCCTCATTCCTAGGCTTGGTCATCGACCGCTTCCCAGAGCAGTCTATCATCACACCAGCTAGTCATTGTAATGCCTGTGGGAAAAGACTGGCCCCTCGTGACTTGATTCCTATTGTTTCCCAAGTCTTGAACCGTCTTCGCTGTCGCTTCTGTGGAGACAAGATTCCCTTACGTTATTTATTTTTTGAATGTATCTTTGGCGGTCTTTTTCTGGCCACTTCACTTGGTACAATTTCTATCAGTCAACTCCTGCTACTTACCATGGGCATAACATTGGCCATATATGATCAAAGAAAGCTGCAATACCCCTTAATGATCTGGTTAGTTTTTCAGCTCTTGTTGCTAATGATATCGGGCATCAATCTTCTCATACTCTTCTTTTTAGCCCTAGGACTTCTAGCCTTCTTTTATAATCTTCGTATTGGAGCTGGTGACTTTCTTTTTCTTGCTTCCTGCTCAGCCATTTTTAGTCTGACGGAAATTCTCATTCTTATCCAAATCGCTAGCTTCTCTGGCCTCGCCTGTTTCTGCTTTAAAAAGAAAAAAGACAGGCTAGCATTTGTACCCTGTCTTTTGTTTGGTGTGGTGGTGATTATTTCTTATAAGCTGCTGCTTCTTGGATAAAGGCTGCGATACTGTCATCCTTTTCATGAAGAGCTTTGACAATCTTAGATCCAACAATAACTCCATCTGAGACTTGATTGAAACGGTCAACATCCTCTAAAGTTGAAACGCCAAAACCTGTCAGCACTGGAATCTCAGCAATATCATGGAGCTTGCTCAAATGCTGGTCCAAATCATTGCGGTAGCTTCCGCTCTTACCTGTCACACCGTTGATGGCTACAGCATAGATAAAACCTTCAGCTTCCTTGATCAGCTCCTGCTGACGTTCTAGTCCAGTCGTCAGGCTCACTAAAGGAATAAGAGCAAGATCTGAATCTTCCAGTAAAGGCAAGATGAAATTTCTATGCTCATAGGGCAGATCAGGAATGATCAATCCTTTAACTGGTGTCGTAGCCAAATCCTTGACAAAATCTTTGAGCCCGTACTGGAAAATAGGATTGAAGTAGGTCATGATGATGAGAGGCAGCTGAGTGTCCAACTTCTGCAAGCTTGCGACTAAAGACTTGGCGGAAGTATGGTGACCCAGACTTCTCAGACCAGCTTCTTCAATAACTGGTCCATCTGCAACAGGGTCTGAAAATGGCAGACCAATTTCAATGGCTGACACACCCAAGTTTTCCAAAAATGCGATAGTTTCTGCTAATCCTGCTAAACCTTTCTCGTGATCACCAGCCATGATATAAGGAAGGAAAATCCCCTTGCCTTCTCTTTTGATGGTTTCTAAATGCTGAGTGAGTGTTTTAGTCATGGGCACCTCCTTTTTGAGCCGCTTCTCTTTCCAAGCGTTCCTTTACCTGAACGACATCCTTGTCACCACGGCCGGATAGGCAGACAATCATTGATTTATCTGGTCCCAACTCCTTAGCCAGCTTAACTGCGTAAGCAATAGCGTGGCTAGACTCTAAAGCGGGGATAATCCCTTCGATACGAGACAGGAGCTGAAAGGCTTCCAAAGCTTCTTCATCTGTGACTGGGACATAAGTGGCGCGCTGGATAGCATTAAAATGAGAATGTTCAGGACCGATGCCCGGATAGTCTAGCCCAGCAGAGATAGAGAAAGCTTCCAGAATCTGTCCTTGCTCATCCTGCAAGACATCCATCAAGGCACCGTGCAAAACACCCGGCCGGCCCTTGGTTAAGGTCGCAGCGTGTTCATCTGTATCTACGCCCCGCCCAGCTGCTTCTGTTCCATACATAGCCACTGTACTATCATCTACAAAAGGATAAAAGAGTCCAATAGCGTTTGAACCACCGCCAACACATGCCACTAAAGCATCTGGCAAGGCACCTGTATTTTGCTCAGCAAACTGACGCTTGGCCTCACGCCCAATCACGCTCTGATAGTCGCGGACAATCTCTGGGAAGGGATGAGGTCCCAAGGCTGAGCCCATAATATAGTGAGTATCATCGACCTGAGCTACCCAAGCTCGCAAGGCAGCATTAACTGCATCCTTGAGGACTCGAGAGCCATCGGTTACTGACTCTACCTTAGCTCCTAGAAGTTCCATTCGAAAGACATTGAGGGCTTGGCGTTTGACATCTTCTTCGCCCATATAGATAGTACAGTCCATGTTGAAAAGGGCTGCAGCTGTGGCAGTGGCTACTCCGTGCTGACCCGCACCAGTCTCTGCAATGATTTTCTTCTTGCCCATTCTCTTAGCTAGCAGAACCTGCCCTAGGGCATTATTGATTTTATGGGCACCGGTATGGTTGAGGTCTTCCCGCTTCAGATAAATCTTAGCACCGCCAGCATAGGCTGTCAGATTTTTTGCAAAATAGAGAGGATTCTCACGCCCTACATACTGCTTCAGCAACTCGTCCAGCTCAGCCTGAAAGGCTGGGTCTTTTTTACTCTCACGGTAGGCTTTATCCAGCTCCAAAACTGCTGTCATCAGCGTTTCGGGAACAAAGCGCCCACCAAACTCACCGTAAAATCCTTCTTGATTGGGTTGATTATATGCCATCTTTCACTCTTTCTATAAATTCTTTTATCTTTTTTAAATCCTTCTGGCCATCCGTCTCGACCTCGCTTGAGACATCAACTGCGTAAGGTGCGAAGTGCTGAATAGCTTCTCGGACATTTCCTGCATTCAAACCACCGGCGATAAAGAAGGGCTGGTGGATTTGATTCTTGTCAAAAACTTGCCAATCAAATGTCTGGCCACTACCAGCAAGAGGTGCATCAAAGAGCAGGTAGTCCGCTTGTTGGCTGACATCTTTTAACGCTCCCTTGACCTGATAAGCTCGAATAACCGGCCGGCCAATCTGAGGCAGAAGATCTTCATCAAAATCACCATGAATCTGCACCAAATCCAGATTTGCTACCGAAATTGCTTCCTGCAGCTCCGCCAAACTCGGAGAGACAAAAACTCCTACCTTTCGGACAGCAGGCGGCACCAAGGCAGCTAGCTTCTGAGCTTGCTCCAAACTGACCCTCCGACGGCTCTCAGCAAAGACAAATCCAATGTAATCCGCACCAGCTTGGCATGCTGTTTCCACAGCGCTGGCCGTTGATAAGCCACAAATCTTAACCTTTGTCAATTTTCAGCTCCTTGATTTTTTCTGCCACATCCTCTGCCTGCATCAGGGCTGTTCCGACTAAAACCGCATGGAAATAAGCAGCTACCAGCTCAGCATCTTCCTTGCTGAAAATAGCGGACTCAGATACATAAACCCTGTCATCTTTGAAATGGGCAGACAGCTGGAGACTGGTATTGATATCTGTCTCAAAAGTAACTAGATTGCGGTTATTGACACCGATAATCTGAGCTCCTATTCTATGGGCAATTTCCAGCTCCGCCAAATTATGGGTTTCGACCAGAACTTCCATTCCTAAACCCGTCGCAAAATCATAGAGTTCTTGTAGCCGCTTTTCAGACAAGGCAGCTACAATCAGAAGAATAACTGTCGCTCCTGCATTGCGGGCGCGAACAATCTGTTTTTCATCAATGATAAAGTCCTTATTGAGGGTTGGAATGGTCACTTGACTGGAAATCTCTCTCAGGTAATCCAGATGTCCTTTGAAGAAAATCTCATCTGTCAGGACCGAAATCATAGCTGCACCGCATCGTTCATAAGTGCGAGCCTGCTCCACAATATCCACACTGAGATTAATATCTCCCAGACTTGGACTGGCTTTTTTGACCTCAGCAATCAGCTGCAGCTCTTGGGACTGGCTTTTGAGATACTCATAGAGGGAATAGGTCGAGCGCAGGGGCTGCAACTCTTCATAGGACATGGCTGCCACTTCCTGCTCTTTTTGCTCTAGAATCGTCGGGAGAAATTCTTTACTCATTTTTGATACTCCTGTAGTTGCTTGAGTTTTTCATAGGCTGCGCCACTAGCAATCACTTGGCGGGCCAAAGCTATTCCTTCTTCTATGCTGTCTGATTTCCCATTAGCATAGAAGCCCAATCCCGCATTCAGCACTGTCGTTTCTAGATAGGGACTGGCTTGATTTTGCAGGACAGATAGCAGAATTTCTGCATTTTCCTTGGCATTGCCTCCGCGAATCGCTTCAAGAGGTATCTCTCTCATGCCAATATCTGACGGCAGAAAGCTGTGCAGGCTGATTTGACCATTTTCCAGCAGAGCATACTGGGTACGGCCATGGAGACCCGCCTCGTCCAGACCATCTGGACCCGACACGACTACTGCACGTTTGCGTCCCATATTTTTCAAAACTTCTGCCGTACTCTCTAGCATATCCGGTCGGCTGGTCCCCAAAAGCTGAGTTTCTAGACTCATGGGATGGATGAGTGGACCAGTTAGGTTCATGATAGTGGGAATGCCTAAGCTAAGACGGGCTGGCATGATGTATTTCATGGCTGGGTGCATATTCTTTGCAAAGAGAAAGACGATACCTGTCTGCTCAAAAACCTTGCCCAAGCTAACCGCGTCCAAGTCTAGATTGATACCAAGAGCTTCTAACACATCAGCTGAACCTGACTTAGAAGAAATGGAGCGATTGCCGTGCTTAGCCATCTTAACTCCGCCACCGGCTAGTACAAAAGCTGCAGTTGTCGAAACATTGAAGCTGAAAGACTTGTCCCCGCCCGTACCGCAATTGTCCATAGCAGTGCGAATAGTGGTCGGGATCTGCTTAGCATGGCCTCGCATTACCTGAGCCAAAGCCGTTCGTTCCTCAATCGTCTCCCCCTTCATCTTGAGTCCCAGTAAGAAGGCTGCAATTTGGGACTCTGCCACCTGCCCAGTGACAATACGCTCGATCACATCTGTCATCTCAGCGCTACTTAAATCCTTAAAATCAGCTAGTTTTGCAATAATCTCTTTCATACATCCTCCTTTACTTTACTAAGTCAATGAAATTCTTGATAGACGACAAGCCGTCCGGCGTGCCGATACTTTCTGGATGATACTGAAAACCATAAATAGGCAGACTCTTGTGCTGGATAGCCATAATCGAGTTATCATCGGCTGCCCGAGCCGTCACTTCAAAGTCCTCCGGCATCTCTTCAATCAAAATCGAATGATAGCGCATGACCGGCTGCCCATCCTCTATTCCTTGATAAATTGGAGATTTTCCCTCAAAGCGCAGAATACTTTGTTTGCCGTGCATGACTTTGGGAGCCAAACCTAGCTTTCCGCCAAATACTTCTGCAATGGCTTGGTGCCCCAAGCAAATCCCCAAAATCGGTTTCTTACCAGCAAAATCTCGAATAAGTTCTTCCATCCGTCCTGCATCTGCTGGCCAGCCTGGACCTGGAGACAGCACCAAAGCATCTGCTTCTTCTGCTGCTTGATAAAGGCCTGCATCATCATTTCGCAAGACCTTAACTTCTGCGAAATTGCCGATATACTGGGCTAAATTGTAAGTAAAAGAATCATAATTATCAATCAATAAAATCATTGCATCTCTCCTATCTTGGTCATTGATTTGGCCTTGTTGATGGTTTCTTGGTATTCGTTAGCAGGGATCGAGTCATAAACAATACCCGCTCCAGCTTGAACGTAAGCTCTGCCATTTTTCAAAACCATGGTTCGGATAGCGATGGCAAAATCCATATCCCCTGTCGCAGACAGATAGCCGATAGCCCCCGCATACACGCCACGTTTTTCCTGTTCCAGCTCATAGATTCGCTTCATGGCCCGAATCTTAGGCGCGCCCGAGACGGTGCCGGCCGGCAGGGTTGACTTGAGTGCATCCATGGCTGTCAGTTGAGGCAGAAGCTGGCCACGGACCACACTGGTCAGGTGCATGACATAGCGGAAATACTCTACTTCCATGTATTTAGTGACTTCCACGCTGTTATTCTGAGCAATTTTACCGATATCATTACGCCCCAAATCAACTAACATGCGGTGTTCCGCCACTTCCTTCTCGTCAGCCAGCAACTCCTCTGCCAAGGCTTTATCTTCTCTTTCATCCTTCCCACGCGGTCTGGTTCCAGCGATAGGATTGGTTGTAACCTGACCTTGCTTGACAGACACCAGACTTTCTGGGCTGGCTCCGATAATCTGATAATCCCCGAAGTCATAAAAGTAGAGATAGTTGGAAGGGTTGGTCACACGCAGATTGCGATAGTAATCCAGTGGCCTACCAGAATACTCTGCTGAAAAGCGTTGACTGAGCACACATTGGAACATGTCTCCCTGCCGAATCAAGCTACGCGCTTCTTCCACCATTTTTTCAAAAGCTGCCTGCTCGATATGACTCTGGAAGTTTAAACTGGACAGTTCCAGTGGTGAAAATTCATCTACCGCAGGCTGCGCCAGCTCAGCCATGATACGCTCCAGACTAGCAGCCAAATCAGCTTCGCTTCTATCACTGTAGAGCGCCTCCTCAAGGATATAGACCTTGTCTTTTTTATGGTCAAAAACCATGTAACTCTCATAAACGAAAAAGTGCATATCCGGCGTTCCAATCACATCAGCTGGAATCTGGCCAATCTCCTCATAGAGGGAAATCATATCGTAACCGACAAAGCCAATGGCTCCACCGCCAAAAGGCAGGTCTGAATGATGATCTTTTTTTACTGCCAACTCATGCAGATAGTCCAAGGGATCTGCCTCGATTACTTGCCCATTCTTTGTTAACTGGCCATTTTCATAGCGGACTTCAAAAACTGGATTATAAGCTAGGATAGAAAAGCGAGCTGTCTCGCTATCTCTCGGAATACTTTCCAAAATCACCTTGTGGTCACCCTGAATTCGCATATAAGCTAGGATCGGAGATAAAATATCAGCTGGTAAAATCTTTTGCATAATGTTTCTTTCTATTTAATCAGAATCGTTTAAGGATGAGCAATTTGCTAGTTATCATTCACAAGAACAGATAGCACCCGCTCACTGTCATAACTTGCTCCAGAACTACAGAAAAACGCCCGCACAGTTCATCCTGTGAGGGCGTATCATCGCGGTGCCACCTCAGTTATGGAGTATTCAGGCTCCACATCTCATTTACTTATTTACAGTCATTTATCCCTTTTAGTACAAGTCAGCATACTGGTTTATAGCAAAGTAACCTAACAAAGTAATAAAAGTTCAACTAAAGGACTAAATGTTGACTCCAACAGCCCATTTCATAACTTCTCCTGCCTGTTCTCAGCAACCACAGACTCTCTGAAAGGAGGGATGTTACTACTCTTCTGCTGGGTATTTTATTTTCGTTTTTCTAAATAGTCGGCAATGGCTGCCACATCCTTGTCTCCACGACCGGATACATTGATAATGATGATTTGATCGGATGACAATTTCGGAGCTCGCTTGATGGCTTCGGCAATGGCGTGAGAGCTTTCAATCGCTGGCAAAATCCCTTCCTTTTGTGTCAAGAGAAGCAAGGCATCAACAGCTTCATCATCTGTCGCTGCCACGTATTCTACTCGACCAGAATCTTTAAAGAAAGCATGTTCAGGACCAACTCCAGGATAGTCCAAGCCTGCTGAAATCGAGTAAACAGGCGCTACCTGACCATCTTCAGCAAAGACAGCGTAAGTCTTCATACCATCAACTACTCCGACACTTCCCTTGGTCATGGTCGCTGCGTGCTGGTCTGTATCAAGACCACGCCCGGCTGCTTCAACCCCCACTAACTTGACTTCTTCATCCGCCACATACTGAGAGAAGGCACCGATAGCATTGGATCCACCACCTACACAGGCAATGACATAATCCGGCAAGCGGCCTTCCTTGTCCAAAATCTGACGACGAGATTCTTCACTAATCACCTTTTGGAACTCATGAACAATCGTCGGATAAGGGTGAGGACCGACAGCCGAACCCAAAACATAGAAGGCTTCCAAATCACTCATCCAAGCTCCAAAGGCCGCATCCACTGCATCCTTGAGGGTTTTGGTTCCTGTTTCCACTGCGTGAACAGTCGCCCCCATCATCTCCATGCGGAAGACATTGAGGCGCTGGCGTTCTACATCCTCTGCACCCATGTAGACATCGCACTTCATACCAAACTTAGCTGCGGCTGCCGCAGTTGCCACACCATGTTGGCCGGCTCCAGTTTCAGCGATGACTCGGGTCTTGCCCATACGCTTAGCTAGAAGAATCTGCCCCAAAACATTATTGAGCTTATGAGAGCCCAGATGATTGAGATCTTCCCGCTTCAGATAAATCTTAGCTCCGCCCAGATGCTGGGTCAGACTTTCCGCAAAATAGAGCGGAGTCTCTCGACCTGAATAATCTGCCAAATAATGTCGGTATTCATTTAAAAATTCTGGGTCATCCTTATACTTTTCAAAAGTCGCTTCCAATTCATCCAGCAAGGCCTGGATAGGCTCCGGTACAAAGGAGCCGCCGAATTGTCCAAAATATCCTTTAGTTTCTACCATCTTGATTGCCTCATTTCTTTATTTTCAAACAAAATAAAAGCCCACACACAGAAAAAATCCGTGTGAGGGCGTAAAATCGCGGTGCCACCTCAATTATGGAGCAAAGTATAGATTGCCACCATATCTCTGTCTTGTCTAACAACAAGTTGCACTGTAAGGTGTGCTCACCGAATTTTTATTGCTTCAAATTCATTTTTTACATCAGCCCACTTCATAATCCTCCACTACCTGTTTCCACCAACCACAGGCTCCCTGAAAGTAGAAAAAATTATTACTTTTCTGATGATTTATTTTATTATAGGCCTTTCCCTTTTTCTTGTCAAGAAAAAATTTAATTTTTCAACCTAAATCCGAACCTTTCTCTCGCTAATCTCTTTTGAAAGCGTCATCTTGACGATTTTTCCAGATTTTCTGACCAAGCTGAAATGCCCGCCAAGCCAGATAACCACCCAAAGTATTGGTCCAGAGATCATCAATCTCAAAGACTCGATTGGCGTTGATTAGAAGGTCCAGCAGAATCTGAGTCACTTCAATAGACAGACTCATCCCAAAGCTCAACCATACAACCTTCTTGGTCTTCCGCAATTTTGGAAAGAGCCAAAGCAATTGAAAGATTAATGGCGACAGTAAGAAGATATTGGCTAGATTTTGGATAAAGACCTTGACCAGCTGGATCCAAGAAGTAATCTCGCCAATATTAACAAAGGAATTAAAAGGGATTAACAAAACCACTATTCGGCCAAAATACTGGACTCCCGGCGTCTCCATTCCCGGCTCTGGAACTTGAGGAATAAAGCACAGAATGCAAAGCATCAAGAAATAGAGCCAGCTTCCCCCTACCAGCAATTTCCGCCCCTTAGCTGTCAGCTCACCGTCTGAAGTCAGATAGTTCTTAAGGCTGAACATTTTCTACCAATGCTTTCTCGCGATCACGCTTCATGGTATTAGAACGTAGCTGGCCACAGGCTGCATCAATATCCGTTCCATGTTCCTGACGAACCACGCAGTTAACTCCGTTTTTCTTGAGGGTATCATAGAAAGCCATCACGCGCTCTTTGGGACTGCGGCTGTATTGGTCGTGCTCGCTAACGGGGTTATAAGGAATGAGATTGACATAAGATAGCTTCTTAATGTTCTTGAGCAGCTCAGCCAGTTCCTTGGCTTGCTCTACACCGTCATTGACTTCATTGAGCATGATGTACTCAAAGGTCACCCTGCGGTTGGTCGTCTCAATATAGTATTCGATAGCCGCAAAAAGCTTTTCGATAGGGAAGGACCGGTTAATCCGCATGATGCTGGTCCGCAAATCATTATTCGGGGCATGGAGGGATACAGCTAGATTAACCTGCACACCTTCATTGGCAAAGTCGCGAATCTTATGCGCCAGCCCTGAGGTCGAAACCGTGATATGGCGGGCACCGATAGCCAAACCTTTATCATCATTGACCGTCCGGACAAACTTGAGCACATTGTCATAGTTATCAAAAGGCTCGCCGATTCCCATAACCACGATGTGGCTGACCCGCTCATCCTGACCACGCTCATCAAAATACTTCTGAACCAGCATAATCTGAGCAACAATTTCACCGTTATTGAGGTCACGTTGCTTTTTAATTAAGCCGGAAGCGCAGAAGGTACAACCGATATTACAGCCAACTTGGGTGGTCACACAGACAGAAAGTCCATAGTGCTGACGCATGAGTACCGTCTCAATCAGCATACCGTCCGGCAGCTCAAAAAGGTACTTGACCGTACCGTCAGCAGACTCTTGGACGATACGCTGTTTAAGCGGATTGACGACAAACTGATCATTTAGCTTGGCAATCAAGTCCTTGGACAGATTGGTCATCTCTTCAAAAGACTGGACCCGCTTGCGATAAAGCCACTCCCAAATCTGGGCAGCACGGAATTTCTTTTCTCCCTGAGCTTCCGCCCATTCAATCATTTCCTGACGTGTTAAACTATAAATAGATGGTTTCATGTTTCTCCTTTATTTTTGACGGATGACAAAGTGACGATTCGTCTCTTTTGCGACTTTTTCTTTTGGTTTGTTTTGACGATTATCGCGACTCTGGTCATTCCGACGTCTTGAGCGTCTAGAACGTGAGCGTTTTGAAGTTGAACCAGAATTCTGTTCTTGCTCCCGTTTACTGCGAGATTTTTTATCAAAAGAAGCTCGCTTAGGCTGAAGGTTTTCTAATACAAAGTAGGCACATCCATAATTACAGTACTCCAGCAAATAATCTTCCAAACGACTGATTTTAAAGTCGCTTTCCTTAGCTTTTTCATCCTGATAAAAGCCTCGCAACCGTAGCTGATCATTGCCCCAATCACCGACAATAAAATCAAACTTGGTCAAAATTTCTGAAAAGCGTTGGTTAAAAGCTGTCACATCAAAGGCTTCTCGGTAGTTCTCTACCAAATTAAACTCAATCTCTTCCGTTAAGACCTGTGAACCAATTTGTTTGAACTCAGGACCAGGAAATTTATTGTAATTATAAAGCTCTGGAGCAATTTCTTTGCGCATGTATTTTCTCACTTCTATCTAGATAACTCCTCTATTATACTACAAAAACAGGTAGATTTTAAGCTTTTACCCTTAAAAAATCATTTCTGAGAAAAGTCAGATAATTTCTCTAATTTGACAAATAAGACTTCCATCAAAAAAATAAAGCTGAGACAAGACTGCCTCAGCTTTATTATTTATTGTTCTTAAGATAATCAATGGCATCCTGTAAGGTTTTAACAGGAACAATTTTCATATCTGTTTTAATCTTTTTAGCAGCCTCAACTGCAGTTTCATAGTTTGTCTTTGCTTTTGGATCGATTTTTTTCATTTCTTTTGTTACAGGATTATTGGGAGCAAAGAAGATGCTGGCACCACTTTTAGCAGCTGAGACGACTTTCTTATCAATCCCTCCAATATCACCAACTTCTCCATCACGATTGATACTTCCGGTACCTGCAATCACACGCCCATCTCGTAAAGTTGGATCTGCAAGTTGTGTATAAATCGACAAGCTAAACATGAGACCCGCACTAGGTCCTCCAATGCCTTCTGTGGTAAATTCAATTGGAATGTTACTAGTAACTTCTGTTCTATCGATTAAGCTAATACCGATTCCGTTTTTACCATTTTCTAGCTTAATAATCTTTCCAGTCGCTGATTTTTCTTGACCATCTTCCTGATAAGTGACCTTAACCTTATCTCCTAATTTCTGCGAATTAACATATTTCACCAATTCTTCTGAACTGTCAAAAGTCTTGTCATTAACTCCCGTCACCGTGTCCGCAATATTCAAAATTCCCTTAAAAGTCGAATCTTTTGCGACTTGCAAAACATAGACGCCCAGATATTTCATGCTAATATCTTTTCCAGCCGTTTTCAAACCTTGATACTTGGCCATGTTTTGGGATGTTTCCATATAAAACTGATTGATTCGAATAAATTCTTGGTCCGATGATCCACCAGTCATTTCTTCGGCAGAGTAGATATCCGTGAAATCAGTCAGCCACGCATAAACCAGATGAGCAAAGGTTGCTCGTTGAACTCCAACTGTCACAAACTCGTAGGAACCAGCTTCCTTATCTTCCTTATTATCAACCAGCAAGACCTTTCGAATATCCTCTGCACCGCCAGGAACTTCAATATAGTATGGTAAAGGAACCGTCAAAGATACGACAAGCAAAATCAAGCTTGAAAAAATAATAATGGGCCATTTATAAACACTAATTTTTCTCATAAGTTCTTCTTTCTAATTCTTTGATTACACTTTGGGGCACATAGTCCGCGATATCCTGTTGAAAAGCAACCAGCTCACGAATACGTGATGAACTGATATGCTGATAGACTGGCTTGCTGAACAAGAAAATCGTCTCCAGCTCTCCTGCTAGTTCATGATTGAAAAAGTTCATATCGGCTTCATAGTCCAAGTCTTGGCTGTTACGAAGTCCACGCACAAAAACTTGAGCTCCTAGTCTCCGAGCTACTGTCACTGCCAGCTCATTCTGCGAAGTGATGACCTCAACATTATCCAAATGTTCTAGCGCTTCTTTGACTATCCGCTCTCTGGCTTCAATTGTGAAAAAACCAGACTTTTCACGATTATAGAAAATTCCTACATAGAGCTTATTAAATAGCTTACTAGCCCGCTCAATCAGGTCCACATGGCCCTTGGTCATCGGGTCAAAAGACCCTGTGAATAATCCTATCTTATCTGACATACACCGTCACCTTTGAAATTCCATATCTCTTCTGTTTCCAAATTCCCAGCCCTGCAATTTCTTCTGGTAATTCCACATCCTTGTCTGTCTCACAGACCACTAGGACAGCCTGACTCAAGAGCTGACGCTCCTCTAGCTTCTCAAGGTCTGCCACAATCTGCTCCTTGGCATAAGGCGGATCCAAGAGAACTAAGTCAAAAGCACCTGTCAACATTTCCAAAGCTCGGCCAGACTCCATCTTGAGCAAGTCAAAACGTTCCGGCTCCTTGGTCATCTGAATATTTTCTGAAATAATAGCTTGAGCTCTGCGATCCTTCTCGACTAGGACAGCTGTCTCCATACCTCGCGAAATAGCTTCAATGGCCAAACTCCCGCTCCCGGCATAAAGATCCAGCACTCGGCCACCGTCAAAATAAGGACCAATCATATTAAAAATCGCCCCCTTAACCTTATCGGTCGTAGGCCTAGTCGTCTTGCCATCCAAAGTCTTGAGGGGCCTGCCCCCGTATTTACCTGCAACAACTCTCATAAAGAGTATTATAACATAACTAGGCTCTAGCAGGCCAATCTTTTGAAAATTAAGCAGATAAAAAACAGAAGCCGCTCAACATCAGAGACTTCTGTTTTCTTTTAGCTTCAGTAAAAAATCAATTAATTCAGGCTGACAATCTGCCTTATCCAAGATCAGTCCCATTGACCGGCCAACCATGATGTAAAAACTCTCCGGCTTATCCAGAATCGCTACAATATCTTGATAGTCATATCGAGAGGTATGATTACGATTAAGGACTTGAAAGTCTGTCTCATAGAAGCTAAATTCTTGCTCCAAATCATGCCAGAGAGGGTTATCCTTATAGAGCTTGAGGAATTGTTGGTTAAAGGAACGATAGAGTAAAAAAGGCATGATCGGCATGAAAATGAAAATACCAATAGCTGGCAAAGGCTCCCTAAAAAATAGACAGACCAATCCCACTGCTAACAAAGCCACTTCACCAACGATCAGAGGCAAGAGCCCTGTCTTTCGATACCAAAAATTGGCCCAAGCGAAACGGCGATAAGCTTCTTCTGTCATGGTCGTTTTTGCTGTCATAGGAAACATCTCTCTACCTCCAATTCAATCTTTTTTCTAGTTTACCACAAACTTTACGGAGATAGCAATCTTAATACTGACAAATCCTATCTTAGATTTACTCCTAATTTTCCATGATAAAGAACTTGCTTTTCTCGATTTCATCTGTTATACTATACGTAACTTTTAAAACGTTACATAGGAGGTGTGATATGTTTTCGCATGAAAAATTAAAAAAACGCCGGCTGGAGCTTAATCTGACACAGTCTTCCATTTACCAAGAGCTTGGGATTTCCAGAAAGACTTACTCTACTTGGGAAAATGGTCTAGCAGAACCCCACGCAAAAAATCTCAGGAGGTTGGCCACCTGTCTCAAGGTCCAAGAGAACTACTTTGTGGATGAGACCAGCGCGCTCTACACCTACCCTCTACTGACCGCACCACATAAAAAAGAAGTAGACCAACTCGCTAGTCGGCTCTTAGAGAGACAGCGTAAGATTAGCTCCCTTACAGCCTATAAGGTTCTATCCGTTGAGCTGGCTGCAGGTCTCGGTCACAGCTACTATGACAATGAAACAGACTACGAAACTGTCTACTTTGATCAAGATATCCAGCATGACTTTGCATCCTGGGTCTCTGGGGATTCTATGGAGCCTAAGTATCCCAATGGCTCTGTTGCCCTTATGAAACAGACAGGATTCGACTACGATGGGGCAGTCTATGCTCTTATGTGGAATGGCAAGACCTATATCAAAAAAGTCTATCGTGAAGCTGAAGGCCTACGCTTAGAGTCTATCAACCCTGACTACGATGACCTCTTTGCCCCTTATGAAGACCAGCCTACTATTGTTGGTATCGTAGTCGGACATTTTCTGCCGATTGAGGTATAAAACTATGGTCCTATTTGATTATTCACGCGAGCCCCGTTCAGACATCGCTTTTGTGGATATGAAAAGTTTTTACGCCTCTTGCGAATGCATTGCCCTCGGCCTTGACCCTTTAAAAACCTCACTCTGTGTCATGAGCCGAGTTGAAAATTCTGCCGGACTGATACTAGCTGCCACCCCTCTCTTTAAAAAGAATTTCGGCAGCCAAAATGTCAGCCGAAGCTATAATCTTCCTTTTGATGTCCACACCCGTAAGTTCAACTATGCCACTGCCCGCAAGCAGGGACTGCCTATTACAGCAGATTATGTCCGCTTTATCGAAGACGTTGCCCAAAAAACACTACTGGTCCCACCTCGGATGAACTACTACATCCAGAAAAACATGGAAATCCAAAAAATTTTCCAGGATTTTGCAGCTCCCGATGATATTTTCCCCTACTCAATCGATGAGGGCTTCCTAGATTTGACAAGCTCTATCAACTACTTCATTCCCGATCAGACGCTAGACCGCAGAACCAAACTAGACCTGCTGGCTGCCCGCATTCAACAGGCTATCTGGAAGAAGACTGGGATTTACGCCTCTATCGGTCTGAGCAACTCCAATCCACTTCTCGCCAAACTAGCCTTGGACATTGAAGCCAAACATACAAAAAAGATGCGGGTCAACTGGTCCTATGAGGATGTTCCCAGCAAGGTTTGGACCATTCCGACCATGACTGATTTTTGGGGCATCGGCCACCGAACTGCCACCCGTCTTAAGAAGCTGGGAATCCATTCCATTTATGATTTGGCCCACTTTAACCCCGACATACTCAAAAAAGAAATGGGGGTCATGGGCTTGCAGCTTTGGTTTCACGCTCACGGCATTGATGAAAGCAATGTGCACAAGCCTTATCAGGTCAAGTCACATGGCCTTGGGAATTCGCAAATTCTCCCCCGAGATTATAGACAGCAGGCAGAGATTGAGCTCGTTTTCCGAGAAATGGCTGAGCAGGTCGCTATCCGTCTCAGACGTTCCGGTAAGAAATGCCAGCGTGTCTCCATCTATGCCCGCTATTCCAAGCAGGAACTCCTGCCTTCCATTCATACACAGAAAAAAATTGAGGCCACCAATAACAGCGATCGACTAGCTCAAATCGTGGTTCAGCTTTTTCGTTCTAAATATCAGGGCAGGGCTATCCGACAGATTGGCGTTTTTTACAGTGACTTTGTCGATCAAGGATATAGTCTGATTTCTCTCTTTGACGATCCCCTGCAAGTTCAAAAAGAAGAGGAGCTCCAGCTGACGATTGACCAAATCAGAGATCGCTTTGGCTTTGCCTCTTTGCTTAAGGGATCTGCCTTGCTGGACTCCTCCCGTGCTATTGCTCGAAGCAAGCTAACCGGAGGCCATTCTGCTGGAGGGTTGGAGGGCTTATCATGACCGACCGCTCCTACCTCCCCTATCAGTCAGCTCGTGACTTTCAGGATCGGGGCATGGCTAAGTGGGCTGGTTTTTTCCTCTCTGAACACAGCACTGCTCTGGACAAAAAAGAACTAGATATGAGCCAGTTAACTCAGCTTGATAGACAGGAGATAAACCGGCTACTCAGACAAGCCTACAGCCAGCAAGTTCCCATCCAAATCACCTTTCTTAATCAGGAAAGGCTGACCGAGATTACTGCTACCGTCTTTCATCTGGACAGTAAACAGGTCCTCCTGCAGGAAGGAGACCATTACAAAGGCCTTGCTATTCACCAGATTCTTTCGATACAAGCCCTAGGAGGCACAGATGACTACTCAGAATATACATGAGGAACTTCAATTTGACTATTTTTCCCAGAATTACTATCAATTTCAAGAGGATTTTTATCAATTCTCCAATCTTCCCCAGCCTCTGATGGCCATGGAAGATGATATCCTCCGCCATATGGCCAGCCGCCAAGTCACTTATTTCAAACTCTCTAAGGCTAAAAGTTTAGACCAGAAAGACCATTACTTCCACTTTACCATCAGCCGTCCAGACCAGGCAAAGCGACTCTGCATTTACCACTATCAAGGCCAAACAGAAGATATAAAGCAATAAGCTCCCAAACTAAGTCTGGGAGCTTATTATATGGGGCTAATCAGCATGATATAAATAATCTTGCCTTACTAAAATTAAGTTTTAATCTTCTCCTTTAAAGTTATAGACTTCCGAACGTTTCGCTACATGAATATTCAGAATCACGAAATCCTCCTCATCAACCTTAGCAATAATCCGATAAGATCCCACACGAAAGCGCACATAACCCGAAAGGTTGCCTGACAAATATTTCCCTGGCGCCCTAGGAAAGTCGACATTTACCAGATGTTTATCAATCCACTTGGCAATGACCTTCTGTGTCCCTCTATCCAACTTATCCATAGCTTTGAAAAAAGTTGAAGCATAACGAACCTGATATCTAGCCATAGCGCTTCATCATCTCATCATGAGAATAAGTCTCTTGGCCATTATCAAGCCACTCCTGCATCGCCAGATCAGCTTCTTGTATATCATAAAGATCCTCTAACTTTTCTGCCAAAACCTGAGCAATAAACTCCGACTTAGAGATATTGTGGGAACTCGTCCATAAAGTCAGCTTTTCATTTAACTCATCTGATAAACGGACTGAAGTTGGTACAGCCATGAAATTACTCCTTTTAAAATTGGTTTTCTTATGTAGTTATATTTTACTACACACTGAAATAAAAAACAAGTTGGATAGATCTATCTTATAATTCGTAAATAACTAGAAAAACCAAGTATAACTAAACATCCTTTGAAGATATTTTGAATGTGGGAAATTTTTTGATAAAACAGTACTCTACCTTCACCCCTTATAAACAAAATGAAAGTTGAATCTTAATTTAATTGATTTCTTCCTGCAATTTCATTTTTCTTATGATATGATAATCTAAAGGAGAAAATCATGTCAAAAAAAATAATCAATGTCGTTGCTGCAGCAATCGAAAAAGATGGAAAATTCTTCTGTGCACAAAGACCTGAAGGGAAGAGTTTGGGAGGTTTTTGGGAATTTCCAGGTGGAAAACTAGAAGAGGGAGAATCTCCTGAGCAAGCTCTTATTCGTGAAATAAAAGAAGAGTTGAACTCTGAAATTCAGATAATTTCTTATATCAACGAAGCTTCATATGACTATGATTTTGGATCTGTCGTTATGAAAACTTATCATGCTGAACTCATATCAGGTAATCTAGAGTTACTGGAACACCAAAATTCAACATGGTTAGCCCCACACGAACTAAGCACTATTAATTGGGCTCCAGTAGACCGTCCTGCTGTAAGACTATTATCAAACAAATAAGAACATGGTTTTGAGCCATGTTCTTATTTGTTTGTGATATAACGATAAAGTGTATCTGAAACTGGATTATCTAGTTTAAATTGCATTGTTACAATACTTTCATCCCCTTTTTCTAATGGACGCATCATTTCTTCAACTGATGAAGGAATTAGATTCAATTTTCCCAGATAGTAAAAGTCTCCTCCCTCTGCATCATCTTTAATAATAAATAATTTCAAATCTAGACCACTAATTGGTGAATTTAAAATAGCTTTTACATCGGGAGATGCTAGCGTCCGTTTATTTTTCGAAAACCATTTTAATGTTGTTTCGTTCAAAAGTTCATCTTCATACTTGATCGTATCATTGATTTCATCATCCTTATGATATGTGATAAAAATCGGACAAGTATTCGTTGCTTTATCGATTTTGTAACCACCAATATTCAATGGAGGCTCATCTTTTGCCCAATTAAGTAATTTTGCAACATCCCGTCGAGAGTATTTCTGACCAATCGTAAATATATCTGGATAATCCAAAGATTTGATCAACCCTGCTTGAATAATGTCCTCGACAGCTTGTTTAAATTCAACTCTCTTTAATAACTGAATAAATTCTTCTTGTAAAAAATAATCAAAATCAGTACAGAACAGTAGTGGGCTAGCTCCGAATTTCTTGACTTCTTGCGCTTTCAAAAAAGTCAAGTTTAGAACAGATTCAACTGAAGCAATTGTGTTCACGTCATTTGATAAATTCTTATCTCTAAGTAAAGAAATAAAATTTTCTTTTGAAATTTTGCCATTTTTCACTAAACGATCTAGAAGGAGTAATTCATGCTTTCGTTTACCAGGTAACACTTCAAAAGTTAAAAAATTTAACCACTTTGCTTCATCTTCTGATAAAACTAGATTGTTTTTAGAAAATTTATTTAAAACATCTACGTAGTTTTTGAAGCTAGTATTTTCAAAGAATACCAAAGGATCGATGCTATTATAGTTTAAGTAATCAACTAGTAAAGGATTTCGCCCCAACTTATTCTCCAAATCTGTATAAGCTTCTTGTAAAATTTTCATATTGGACAAGGAAGTATTAGTAATTGATTTAAAAATCTGCTCCTTAGCCACTTCTTCAAAATTAATAGTCGTTAGACCGTTTAAGATGTTTGGCTCTCTAAGTTCTCTACGATAATTATCTTTATTCATCGATTTATCACCGAACAAAGCAATAGGAATAAGATAATTGTTTTTATAATTTCCAATGAAATCAATGATTGTCACATATTCTTTACTTTCATGTTTACGAAGCCCACGACCTAATTGCTGGACAAAAACAATGCTAGACTGAGTATTTCTTAACATGACTACCTGGTTGACAGATGGAATATCAATTCCTTCATTAAAAATATCTACCGTTAAAATATAGTCCAGTTCTCCTTTTTCTAGTTGTGCAACGACTTGATTTCGTCTCTCTATATTGTCATCACCTGTTAAAGCTCGACAACGTTTCCCTCGCTGATTTAGCTTGATAGAAAGTTCATGAGCTTCTTGTTTAGACGAACAAAAGATTAATCCTTTAACCGTAGTTCCACTGACTCCGTAAAATTCGATTTTACTGAGAATATGTCTTACCCGCTCATCAGATGTTAGATTGCCAATCGTAGTATTCTCATCAATCAAACAGCCCTCTACTTCAATATCCTTGACTCCATAATAAATAAAGGGGCAGAGCATATCATTATCAAGAGCATCTTGTAAACGAATTTCATAGGCAATATTATAGTCGAAAAGTTCATAAATATTTTGCCCGTCGGTTCGCTCTGGAGTCGCTGTCATTCCCAGATAAAATTCCGGTTTGAAATAATTAATGACCTTTTTATAAGAATCTGCTCCTGCCTTGTGGACTTCGTCAATCAAGATATAATCAAAAAAATCATCTGGAAACAAATTTAGATTGTAGTCTCGTGAAATGGTTTGGATAGTAACAAATATATATTTTTTCCCTTTTAAATCCGCACCAGAGTGGTAAATAAGGCCCTCTGAATCGGCAAATTGCAGAACCTTTTGAAAATCTTTTAAAGACTTTTGTAGAATCTGTTCTCGGTGGACAATAAAAAGCATCCTTTCAGGTTCAAACTGTTGAACATCAAAGGCAGATAAAAAAGTCTTACCAGTGCCAGTAGCACTAATGACTAGAGCCTTGTTTTTCCCTGACCGACGAATGGCTGCTAGTCCTCTCAAGGCTTCCTGCTGCATTTTATTTGGTCTAATTTGACCTAATTGATATTCAGTGGTATCTTCATCTTTGAATTGGTCAAGTCGTATCGTTTTTTGTCGTTTTCTAGCGTAAGAAGATATTCTTTCTTCTGTTAGTCGATCAGACTTATCCCAAATCTTGTCAAACTCAAGCTTGGTAGCTCTAATTAATTCACCATTATAGGTTGAGGTCAACTTAATATTCCACTCGTAATTTATCTTAAGTGCATTATGAGTTAAATTCGAGCTTCCAGAAATAAGAACTTGTTTACCTTTATGCTCAAAAAGGTAAAACTTAGCATGCATCTGCATACTCTCCGGAGTAAGTCGAACTTCAACATTTTTCAACTTGAGTAATTCTTGCATAGCAATAGGATCATTAAAATCAAGATAAGGAGAAATGAGAATTTTACCTTCTATCCCTTTATCCATCAAATCAGATAACTGTGACTTGATCAAAGCAATTCCGGACTGAGTAATGAAGGCAACAGAGATATAGAAGGATTGGCATTTTGCTAATTCCTCCTGTATATCTGCTAAGACATAACGCTTCGACTCTGGATCATTAATTAAAATCTGAGGGGAATAGCCTCCCTCCTGATATTTGACATTGTCCACAAAACCAAACTTTAATGACTTAATCAAAGTATCCTGAAACAAACTCACATCATCTGACATAGAAAGACTCTTTTCTAAAATTGTTGCTAGATCTTATTATAGCAGATTATCGTAGTGAACTATACTATTCTAATAATAGAAGTTTTAATTATATTGTTTCAAATCAACCTAGATTAGATTATATTCTATCTTTAACTTTTCAAGACTATTAATTAATTCAGGACTCCTCAACCTCACCTCTTCAAAAGTACTTGACTTCAGCTCCGCACAATGTAAATAATGATATAGCTCATCTTTATAAGGAGATGACAACCTATATTTTGGAAACTGTATCTCAATTAAGTTACTAGAGTAGCTAGTTAACATTTTATTACTGTTAAATAATTTCACATCGTATTTAAGACAACATGGACTATCAATCAAAATATTAAATCTTAAAGTATTCTCTCCCTTTTTCAGGTGATGATTAATTGAAAAATCAAAATAATTCTGATTATATGGAAATACTAATTCAATAATTGGAGTCAAAGTTCTATCAACTAATCCGCCTCCTCCTAAATTTCTAACGAAAATTTTTTTTGAGGAAAGATATGGTATTTCAATCTCACTTTCAGTTTCTTGATTATTTTGATTAATTAATTCAATTCTAATAGATTGTTCATAGTCAGATTTTTTATTAGAAAAAAACTTAATAATGTTATGATCTGTTAATGTTTTTGAAAACAATCTTTTAATATCACCACCATTTAAATTATCAATACTCAATTCGGATTCAAAAATTATCTTATCCTTATTGTTAATTTTGTTTAAATAGTGATATTTCACTAAATAATAATTTAGCGAACTTACCCTATTACCATTATTAAAAATAACAAAATCTACATTTTGAGTAGGAATATCGAAACCATTTTGTATAACAATATCTTCATAAAAATACTCCTTAACTTCAACTATATCAATTACCAAGTTATGAATTATTAAATCATCCTTTGAATTTTCAATAACTAATTCATTCTCAATATAATTCTTTAATGATCCTTGATTCGAAAAAATAGCCGACTCAACCCCATCAAATCGTTTTGGAACATTTCTAATATCAATCTTTTTAATTTTTACTTTCCTGAATTTTGATAAAAGTAATTTGTTAATTAACCAACTAATGACCCCACCTATTATAAAAAAAACAAGGTCAGAAATAAGATTTATTAATATCTCCTTTTTACTGTTTAAATCAAACAATTTTTATCTCCTAAAATCCTTTTACCCCTATTATACCAAAAAAACACGGCATTCCGCCGTGTACTGACCCCAAAAAGTTAGACAATTAATTTATCCAAAGGATTTAGTTCTGTATTGCACAGGACTGAGTCCTTTTAGTTTTACCTTAATTCGTTTGTTGTTGTAATAATCAATATAGTCTACAATAGCTTGTTCCAATTGATTAAGTGATTTAAACGTCTTCTCGTAACCATAAAACATTTCGGATTTCAAAATACCAAAGAAGGATTCCATCATGCCGTTGTCTGGGCTGTTACCTTTACGTGACATAGATGGCTGAATTCCCTTACTCTCTAAAAAATTGTGATAAAAATCGTGTTGATATTGCCATCCTTGATCACTATGGAGAATAGTATTCTCGTAATGTTCCTCACCGAAAGCCTGGTCTAACATAGATTTCAGTTGTTCTAAGTTCGGCGATGTAGAAAGATTATAAGCGATGATTTCGCTGTTAAAACCATCTAAAACTGGCGATAAGTAAAGCTTTTGACTGCTTGCCGGAATGGCAAATTCTGTCACATCCGTATAGCACTTTTCCATTGGTTTAGCTGCTTCAAATTTGCGTTGAATAAGGTTGTCTGCTTTCTTGCCAACTTCTCCTTGGTATGAAGAATACTTGCGTTTACGACGAATACGAGCTGTTAAACCAAGAACTTTCATTAGACGCTGGACCCTTTTGTGATTGACTGTACGACCACGATTCCTTAATTCAAGGGTAACTCTACGATAGCCGTAATTTCCCTTATGTTCATCATAAATGGCTTGTATTTCCACTTTGATAGCTTGATCTTTATCTACTTGATTCAGCTGATTCAAGTGGTAATAATAGGTTGAACGAGCAAGCTTGATAATGTTTAGAAGGATCTCTAAAGGAAACTCTGTTACTAATCCTTGAACAATTTCTGTTCTTCTTTTAGCTCTTTCTCGTCCCTCAATCGGAGTTCTCTCAACTTTTTTAGAATAGCATTCTCCGCTCTCAGATACTCATTTTCTGCTTGAAGACGTTCTAACTCTGTCATCTCTTCGGGTTTCTTCTTTGGCTTACGTCCCATTTTAAGCGGTCTCCCTCTTGTTTTCTCAACAATAGTATACCCGTTTTTCTTATATTGTGCCATCCAATTTTTCAACAGCGAAGGATCGGGTAAAACATAATCTAAAGATACACTTCTTAGTGAACGGCCTTTAAGCAGAACGTTATTAATTATTTCTTCCTTTAATTCGGGAGAATAGTAACGATTCTTTCCTTTTTTTGCGATTTCTATCCCGTAACGATCAATTAATTTAATCATGTACCTAAGATTAGAAATATTTATCCCAAATTGATTTGAAAGCTGTCTAAAGCTCTCTCCTTGCTTTCTCAATTCATATATTTGAACCTTATCTTCATAAGTTAATTTCATTATAAAACACCCCAAAAGTTAGATTTTTTCTGTCTAACTTTTGGGGTGCAGTTCATCTTTGCATAAGTGTTTTCTTATTGCCTTAAAAATGATAAAATAATAGGCAAGAAATTGGAGAGAATGAATGCCAAAAGAAGTGAATTTAACGGGCGATCAGGTCGTCGCTTTAACAAGGAAATATTTAGCAGCTGAGGATGTGGCTTTTGTTCAGAAAGCCTTGGTATATGCAGTGGATTGTCATAGCGGGCAATTTCGCAAGTCAGGAGAGCCTTATATTGTTCATCCTATTCAAGTAGCTGGGATTTTGGCCAAGCTTAAGCTTGATGCAGTCACAGTTGCCTGTGGTTTTTTGCATGATGTGGTAGAAGATACAGATGCTAGCCTAGATGATTTAGAGCGTGAATTTGGTCCAGATGTCCGGACGATTGTAGACGGTGTGACTAAACTGGGGAAGGTCAAGTACAAATCCCACGAGGAGCAGCTTGCTGAGAACCACCGTAAGATGCTGATGGCTATGTCGGAGGATATTCGGGTTATCTTGGTTAAGCTGGCGGACCGCCTTCACAATATGCGGACGCTCAAGCATTTACGCAAGGATAAGCAGGAGCGGATTTCGCGCGAAACCATGGAGATCTATGCGCCCTTGGCTCATCGCCTGGGGATTTCCAGTGTCAAGTGGGAGTTGGAGGACTTGTCTTTCCACTATCTCAATGAAGTCGAGTTTTATAAGATTTCTCACATGATGAAGGAAAAACGTCGTGAAAGAGAAGCCTTGGTCGAAGAAGTCGTGAGTAAGATTGAGACCTATGCAGGTGAGCGACATCTACATGGGAAGATATATGGGCGACCTAAGCACATATACTCGATCTACCGTAAGATGCAGGACAAGAAAAAGCGATTTGATGAAATCTATGACTTGATTGCCATTCGTTGCATTTTGGAGACGCCAAGTGATGTCTATGCTATGCTGGGCTATATCCATGAGCTCTGGAAACCAATGCCAGGTCGTTTTAAGGATTATATTGCCAACCGCAAAGCCAATGGTTACCAATCCATCCATACGACGGTTTATGGGCCTAAGGGACCGATAGAGTTTCAGATTCGAACCAAGGAAATGCACGAAGTCGCTGAATACGGGGTAGCAGCTCACTGGGCCTATAAGAAGGGCATCAAGGGCAAGGTCGATAGCAAAGAATCTGCAATCGGAATGAACTGGATTCAAGAATTGATGGAATTGCAGGCAGAGTCTGGCGATGCTAAAGAATTTGTGGATTCGGTCAAAGAAAACTATCTGGCTGAAGAAATCTATGTCTTTACGCCTGATGGCTCTGTACGTGCTCTACCCAAGGATTCAGGGCCAATCGACTTTGCTTATGAGATTCATACCAAGGTCGGGGAAAGGGCAACAGGTGCCAAGGTCAATGGACGCATGGTTCCATTGACGACCAAGCTTAAGACAGGTGACCAGGTTGAGATTATCACCAGTGCCAACTCTTTTGGTCCCAGTCGAGACTGGATTGGCCTGGTTAAGACCAGTAAGGCTCGCAATAAAATTCGTCAATTCTTTAAAAACCAAGACAAGGAATTATCCATCTCTAAAGGTCGGGAACTTCTGCAGGCTCAATTCCAAGAAAATGGCTATGTAGCCAATAAGTACATGGACAAGAAGCATATGGAAGAGGTCCTGCAAAAGACCAGCTATAAGACAGAAGAAGCTCTGTTTGCGGCTATTGGTTTTGGTGAGATAGGAGCCATTTCGATTTTCAATCGTCTGACTGAAAAAGAGCGCCGTGAAGAGGAACGGGCCAAGGCCAGAGCTGAGGCTGAGGAATTAGTCAAAGGTGGCGAGGTCAAGGTTGAAAACAAAGAAACCCTCAAGGTCAGACATGAGGGTGGTGTGGTCATTCAGGGGGCATCTGGTCTACTGATTCGGATTGCCAAATGTTGTAACCCTGTTCCGGGTGACCACATTGTTGGTTACATTACCAAGGGCCGTGGCGTGGCTATCCATCGTTTGGATTGTATGAACCTTAAGGCTCAGGAAAATTATGAGCAACGTCTGATCGATGTCGAGTGGGAAGAAAATAATACGACCAAAGAATACACGGCTCACATTGATATCTATGGATTAAATCGGACAGGTCTTCTCAACGATGTGCTACAGGTTTTATCGAATACAACTAAAAACATCTCTACCGTTAATGCCCAGCCGACCAAGGATATGAAATTTGCCAATATCCACGTTTCTTTTGGTATTGCTAATCTGTCCATGCTGACAACGGTGGTGGATAAGATTAAGAGCGTGCCCGAGGTCTACTCGGTTAAGCGGACCAACGGATAAGAGTGAGTTTGAAGCAAACAACTAAAATAGATTGTTTCTAACTGGAAAGAGGATAAAAGCAGAGAAATGAAAATTGTCATTCAACGTGTAAAACGAGCTCAGGTATCAATTGAAGATCAAGTACACAACAAAATTTCGTCTGGCTTGCTTCTCTTGGTAGGAGTCGGGCCTGATGATGGTCCAGATGACTTGGACTATGCCGTTCGTAAAATCGTTCATATGCGAATTTTTTCCGATGCTGAGGGCAAGATGAACCTGTCTGTTAAAGATATTGAAGGGGAGATTCTCTCTATCTCTCAGTTCACCCTGCATGCGGATACTAAGAAGGGAAATCGGCCAGCTTTCGTCAAGGCGGCACCACCCGAATTAGCCAGTCGTCTCTACGACGAATTTAATCAACTACTGGCGCAAGAAGTACCAACCAAAACGGGTATTTTTGGCGCAGATATGCAGGTAGAGCTAATCAATGATGGCCCAGTGACCATTATCTTGGATACGAAGAATCGCTGAGAAGAAGTATGAAAAGGAGTTTGAACACTAGTGTTCAAACTCCTAATTTTTTTCAGATTCTGTCGTAATGAGCTACTAGCTTCAGAATACATTGCTAAAAACTATCAATCATTTATTGAGGAATGATTTCTTTGATGGTCGTTACTAACTGATTGATAAGCTTAATCGTTTCAGCAGGATCAGTGTAGAGTTTTTCAAAATAGGTCTGTATATTTTCTTCAAAATGCTGAGGTAATAGCGGGCAGTTGGTTTTTGCAAACTCCAGCATTCTCTTTTCTCCAGGGTGCGTCTGTTCGTTTAGGGCAAAGAGCAAGTCAAAATAGGAAGCAAAAAATTCACTGCTACGATGATTGATGCTGAGCAGGTCCTGACGCTTGAGCGCTTTTTCTATTTGTTTGGAGAAAGCTGGCATGGCTTGATCAAGTAAGAGGAGCTGCTTCTTAATAATATTCTTTTTCAGCTCAGCTGGATAAGGTCGTCTGTACTTGTTCTGAAGTGCCTCGTAGCGACCATTTCGGTCGTAGATGATTTTGCTGTGGAGTAGATTGTGCCACATACAGGTGGTATAGGCATTCTGAGCTTGGTGGTCTAGGACTACAGTCTGCAGGTCTTTATCGAAGCTGTCTAGTGTACGGTAAATGAGCTCAATTTCGATGTCGCTCTTCAGCACACAGTCATCTTCTAGTTCCCAAAACTGATTGCCGATTTCCATGTAGGAACAGTACTTGCTGAGGATATTGCGTCGAGTCATGGGAGCAATGGAATCTGTCAAGTAGACATAAACATCATAGTCTGAGTCTTTATCAAAATGCTGTCCAGCACGAGAGCCACCGAGAACGATAGCTTCCACTTGATCTAGCTGGGCAAATTCTTTAAAAAGTTCTTGTGGCATAATTTTTCCTCACTGAGTTTTGACATCATTTTAGCAAAATGTAAGTGGAATGGCAAGAAAATGGAAGCAGTAAAAATCTTGATGTTTATACCTTTAAAACCTCTTTTTTCTTTAGAAACATTTTAGAATTACTTAATAAATAATTGAAGTTTGTTTTATATAATGATGGTAAAGAAATGAGAGAAAGGAGTTTCTAATGATGGTAAATCTTATTCAACAAATGACGAATGCTCTGATTCAAATTGTTTTGTTTATGTTGCTTCCTTTTATTTGGTGGTTTGTGACGGCAAGAAGGAAAAGTTCATTTCTAGATTGGATAGGCTTTAAACCGCTAAAAGATACCGGCAATCATAAGATGTGGCTCTGGATATTTCTTGGTTTACTAAGCTTCACTATCTTTTCGTATTTAGTACTGTATACTACCGTAAAAGATCTTAAAACGGCAACTTCAAGCTTTGCTGGCCTCGGCTTTCAAGCATTGCCAGCTGTTCTGATTTATAGTCTTTTTCAAACTTCCCTGCCAGAAGAACTACTTTTCAGAGGTTTTCTTTTAAAAAGATTCTCTGTCTGCTTGCCTTTTGGAGTAGCCAATACCATACAAGCTGCTCTTTTTGGGCTCCTTCATGGTCTTATGTTTATAACAGAGGTTTCTTGGTTGCAAACCCTAGTCATCGTTTTGTGTACTGGTGGCATTGCAGCTTACCTAGGTTTTGTCAATGAAAAGAAATCTGGCGGTTCTATTTTAGCCAGCTGGATCATGCACGCTTTAGCCAATGTGGTTACAGGTATGCTATCAGCTTTCCTGTTGATTTAATTACTTAAGAATTCCACCACAAATCAAAAGTTCCGATTCATTTCATGGATCGGAACTTCATTTTTGAGAAAGAGCAGGTACAGTCTTTTGAGGGAAAAGTCAATTAAGTATAGTTATTTATAGAACGGTCGACCTTCATTTGATCAAAAACATAAAGGAAGAAGTCCTTCGAAACTTCGAAATGTCCGTATCTTAGCTGGGAGGCGTATTGACGCCACTGAGGATGCTGGCGGACTTGCTCAATGGGGCAGTCTTTGACCGGCTGGTAGTAGCTGACATCTCGCCGAAATGGGAAGAAATCTTCGAACATCTCTACTTGGTAGGCAGTATCATCTAGGATCTTACCAACTGCTGTAAAGGCCTGTAGCTTTTCTTGATCATTCATCTGATATTTAGGACTGTAGTAGAGAAGATAGTCTCCTTTTTTCATTCGGTTTAGTGGTGCTTTTTTACCATGGCAGACTTGACAAAAACCACCGTCTACACCTCTTAGTACATGTTCTTTTGATACGACACCAATCCAAAATCTAGTCA
>ERZ773213.297-NODE-297-length-31311-cov-6.907634_pt1 | contig 31311 bp, 22 predicted proteins | sample MGYA00580996_ERZ773213 | MGnify/ENA primary metagenome ERZ773213 (study PRJEB29015, sample SAMEA2738152) | human oral metagenome | biome: human oral; feature: human-associated habitat; material: saliva | place: China | collected 2197 ...
CGGACGGAGGATACTGGCTTGAGGGAGTGACGCGAAAGGTCAGAATGACGATTTTAGGAAAGCACGTCACTAACAATGGGGAACGGAAGGCGACATAATGAGGGAAACGTTAATCGTCATCCTGAACGAATGTGAAGGATCTGTTATCGTGGTGAGGAAGGCGGTAAGACGTTATTAGAGTAATAGATTCTTCACTCTGTGCCGCTATTCTGTTTTCTGTCTTTCTCACAAAGCATTCTTGCCTCCATTCAGAATGACTGGGGACGGTGAGATGTCATCCTGAACGAATGTGAAGGATCTGTACCCGTGATGAGGGAAATATAAGACCTTATAGGGATAACGGATTCATCACTCTATGCCGGTTCAGAGTGACGATTAAGGTGCTATAAAGGAAAAGGGTCTCATGTAAAAGAAAAAAACTATAACCGACCTGCGTTCGAAAAAAAGGAGGAAGATGAAAAAACAGTGAGAAATATACCATGAGAAGAAAGAGCTGTAATTATACGATAAAATCTGCTTATACAAAAGTTGGTGTCCTTTGTAATTAAAATAATAAAAGAAGATACTTAATTTATTCTAATGGAAATGGAGAAAATAAATTAAGGTAGATTTTTTCGAAGAGTTTCAGAGTTCTTGCAAAAAAAATTCTGATGTGTTAAATTGCAGGTAAGCAGCAGGGGCATGTCCCGCTATGCTGCTTATGGGGTAATGAAGAAACGCAGAGGAAACACGGTCACTCGTGCAAGATTCTTCCGGAACTCCATTCCAAAGGGACAATTTATTTTTCGGAAGGAGCAAGAATAATGAAAAAGATTCTCGCAATCGCAGCAGCAGCTGCACTCACCGCAGGCGTATCCGCATACGCTGCAAATCCGTTCTCTGATGTATCCCCTGATGACTGGGCTTATCAGGCAGTGTCCGATCTCTCTGATCAGGGCGTTGTAGAAGGCTATCCGGACGGTACATTCAAAGGCGAAAGAAACATGACCCGTTATGAACTGGCGCAGGTTATTGCCCGTCTGATGGCTCGTGAAGACCAGCTGAATGCAGAACAGAAAGCAACCCTGGACAAACTGGCAGGGGAATATGCTGATGAACTGGCTAACCTCGGCGTCCGCGTAAGCAACCTGGAAAAGAAAGTCGGCAATATTTCCTGGTCCGGCGACGCTCGTATGCGTTATCAGGACAAAGCTCTTAATGCTGATAACTACGATGGCCGTATCCGTATCGTTGCAAAGGCGGCTGTTAACGACAGCACCTATGCGCAGGCCCGTTTCACCAGCAACATGAACTTCAAGGATGATAAAGATGCGAATACCTATGCTGATCAGCTGTTCGTAAACCATGGCTTCGGCGACTTCTCCGCAAGACTCGGGCGTCAGCCGATCACCTTCGGTAACCAGGGCGGCTGGCTCTATGGTGACGGAAAAGGCTATGACGGCGCACAGCTTTCCTACAATGGCAGCAAGGTCGGCGTAACCGTAGGTTATGGACAGTTCAATACTTCTGATTATGATGGAAAAGCAGATCCGGACGAAAACTTACTCGATAAAAACATGTTCTTTGCAAAGGCAAACGGCAAGCTGAACGTTGTAGATCTGGGTGTCGATTATGTCAGATTTGTTGGAGAAGATCATGATAATCTGATTGGCGCTAATCTCGGCTTTAATGTAGGTGATTTCCGTGTATTCGGTGAATACTGGAAGAATACAAGCGTCGATGATGACTATGATCAGGCTTGGAACGCAGGCATCGGCTATGGTAAGCTGGATTTGAAAAAGCCGGGTTCTTTCGCTCTGAGCTTAGCTTACAACGATGTAGATGCCGGAGTATACTTCGGCGGCACCGGATTGTCTACCGATGTCCTGTCTACTTTGACAACCAGCCAGAAGAACAAGGGACTTGATGCAGACAATGTAACATTCTGGAATGCTATGGCTGATGTCACTCTCCAGAAGAATGTTTACCTCCATGGTGAATATGCATTTGATGTTAAGGGCGAAAAGAATAATCAGGATCTTGATGTAGATGATGCATGGACTGTTTCCCTGAACTACAAGTTCTAATACTTGGAGATACCAAAGACAGAACCAATGAAAAAGACCTCGAAAGAGGTCTTTTTTGTATGTGTTTGATTAGCTGTTGGCTGGTAGCTATTGGCTGATAGCTGTTAGCTGATAGCCGTTAGCTGTGAGCTAAATATTCTTTTGCGGTTTAAATCATTACGACAAGCGAGTATCCTCAGCCGCACTGCGTGCGCCAGCTCCTTATGGATAAGGAGCCCCGCTGTATTCCATTTTCCTTTTTAAAGTATTTAATGTGAACCGGTATTTAGGAAAGCGTTCCAACGGTAAGAATAGGGATTGGGTAAGCCTCCTTGTTTATAAGGAGGTGGCCGGCGAAACCGGACGGAGGATACTGGCTTGAGAGAGTGACGCGAAAGGTTAGAATGGATGCGTGTACTTGTTTATAAGAAGGCAAGTGAACCATTTTTAAAGGGACGGAGTGACGCGTAAAAATGAGTGAAACAACTTGCTCCGGCGGCTATGGATGTCTGTGCGGGGACAGTTTTCAGATAACGAATCAGCGGTGCGTAATAAAATAAGCAGAAGGAGATTAAAATTATGTTTCCCCCTTTATTTACCCCGCTTTTTTGGCTATAATAGTAAAAATCTATAACCGCTTTTATATTTCTTTGCCGAAGGAGGACATGATGGCAACTTATATCAATGAACCGTCACATACTTTTAATGAATATCTTCTGATTCCCGGATATTCTTCATGTGAATGTATTCCGGCGAATGTTTCTCTTAAGACGCCGCTGGTGAAGTTCAAAAAAGGAGAGGAGCCTGCTATTGAGCTGGCGATTCCCATGGTGTCCGCCATCATGCAGGCGGTTTCCGGTGAGAGGCTGGCGGTAGAATTGGCGCGTAACGGCGGCGTTTCTTTTATTTACGGTTCGCAGACGCCGGAGGACGAAGCGGCGATGGTGGCTCGTGTGAAGGCGAAGAAAGCGGGGTTCGTATTCAGCGATTCCAATCTGGCTCCTGTGAATACGCTGGCGGATATCCTTGCGCTGAAGGAAAAGACGGGGCATTCCACGGTGGCGATTACAGAGGACGGTACACCGAACGGGAAATTGGTGGGGATCGTATCGAGCCGTGATTACCGTGTGAGCCGTATGGACCGCAGTGAGAAGATTGCCGATTTTATGACGCCTCTTGAAAAGCTGGTCACTGCCAGGTTCGGCATCACACTTTCCGAAGCCAATGATATTATCTGGGATAATAAGATCAATTCCCTTCCTGTTCTGTATGAAGATGGACGCCTTTACGGTTTCGTTTTCCGTAAGGACTACGATTCTCATCGTGAGAATCCGGATGAAATGCTGGATGCAGAAAAGCGTTTTGTCGTGGGCGCCGGTATCAATTCCCGTGATTATGAGCAGCGTGTGCCGCTCCTTGTCAATGCGGGGGCGGATGTGCTCTGTATTGATTCTTCGGAAGGGTTTTCCGAATGGCAGAAGATGACTATCCAATGGATTCGCGAAAAGTACGGCGACAGTGTGAAGGTCGGCGCGGGCAATGTGGTGGATCGCGAAGGATTCCTGTTCCTTGCGGAGGCGGGTGCCGATTTCGTAAAGGTCGGCATCGGCGGCGGTTCCATCTGTATTACCCGTGAAACAAAGGGGATTGGCCGCGGGCAGGCGACATCTTTGATTGAAGTCTGCCAGGCAAGGGATGAATACTATGAACGGACGGGCGTGTATGTGCCGGTCTGCTCTGACGGCGGCATTGTCTATGATCATCACATCACGCTGGCGCTGGCGATGGGAGCCGATTTTGTCATGCTGGGCCGTTATTTTGCCCGCTTCGACGAGTCTCCCACGCAGAAACGTACGGTGGGCGGCACTGTGGTGAAGGAGTACTGGGGGGAAGGCTCAAACCGCGCGCGTAACTGGGCCAGATATGATTTGGGCGGGGATAAAAAACTCCAGTTTGAGGAAGGCGTGGATTCTTATGTTCCTTACGCAGGATCGCTCAAGGAGAATGTGGCTAAGACCTGCAGCAAGGTGAGGGCTACGATGTGCAACTGCGGCGCGCTCACGATTGCCGAACTCCAGAAGAAAGCGAAGCTTACGCTGGTTTCCGCGACTTCCATCGTGGAGGGCGGCGCTCATGATGTCATCCGCAAGGAAAAGGAAAGCGATAACGGTTAAATCATGGTAATAAAAAGACTATTAGCAGAGGTTGTGTTATTTAATATAATATTTACTTCATTTACCACTGCATCTGATTTTGTTGATTCTCAAGGTCGATATTGGCATGAGACTTATAATGGCTATGTTGATGACTATGGGAATGTAAGAAACGATGTCCCTATTCAACAAAACGGAAATGAAATAATAACAAGTTCAGGAGAACTTGTCTATACGCCAGAATCTTACTATGGCATAGTTAATTCTTATACTTCAATACAGCCTCAGTTTTCATATATTGGTATGCAAAATGGAATTCCTATATATATTGACTCACGAGGAAATTATTATGCATATTATAGAGGAAGACTAATAAGGATTTGATTCATTTTTATATAAAAATATAAAAGTTGTGAAAAGTCATTTTCCCATAGTTTTTTTTGTCGTAGGGGGAATATAATCACAAAGTTATTAAAACATTTAATTTTCTTGGTAAGTTTAAAGAGATACAGTAATGTGTAAAAATATGTGAAATTTCTTTCTCTTGCGGCTGGGCGAGTTGCTGTGCACTGTTTATGGGGACAATCGAAAAGGAGTTTGCAACGCATAAAATTGTGCTTATTCTTATAATTTTGTAATCAGCCTAATCTGTTAATTGAAAATCCATATCTGATTGCTTGTTTCCATCAGCTTGATTTTCATGGATAATATCAATCAATAAAAGTGTTTTAGTATTTCCCTTGACAGTGAAAATATTTCATCATATAATTGACATCACAAACAAAAACCAAGGACTGTGAACGGGAAACGTATCTGACAGGTTCGTCATAGAGAGTCGGGAGTGGTGGGAACCGATACGAAAGCAGATGCCTGCTCGCCCGGGAGTTCCGAGGATGAATGAAGTAATCATCGGCGTTACCCGCGTTAAGGGGATACAGGCAATGATCAGGACAGGAAAGATGGCGGTCCATGGCACAGAGAGCCGGCGGAGGGTGCAAGCCGGTACATTCCGTTATTTTTTATCGCCTGAGAGCTCCATTTTTGAAATAAGTAAAAAATGGCGTTTATCCACGTTACGGAGGAAGGATTAAGAGTATAATGTAGGGTGGTACCGCGACTGTTCGCCCCTATCTTCAGCAATGAAGGTGGGGGCTTTTCTGTTATCGGGAAGTTCTGCCTCTTTTTCCTTAGAGTGATAAATACAGGGTGGTACCGCGGAGATTTCCGCCCCTGCTGCATCGGTGTCCTGCCGTGCGGCAGGGGCGGTTTTTAGTCCTTTTATGGTTTTTGCAAAGTTTTGCCTGAAGTTTGGGCAAAGAAATATTTCTCAAGAAGGGGGAAAGTTATCGTGTTTTTTCAACAGCTTGTCAATGGTCTGACGCTGGGAAGCGCTTATGCGGTTATTGCTATCGGATATACTCTGGTCTTCGGGGTATTGAATATCGTGAATATGGCGCATGGCGGAATTTTCATGATAGGCGCTTATATCGGTCTGCTTCTGGTAACGGAAGCGGGAATGAATATTTTCCCTGCATTGGTTGGCGCCATGATCGGGGGAGCGGTTTTGGGGTACGGGCTGGAGCTGCTGGCGCTCCGTCCGCTTCGTAAGCATAAGGCGACGCATCTGGCGCCGCTTATCAGTACGATCGGCGTATCCACATTTCTTGAAAGTGTGGCGCTTATGGTCTGGGGGCCGCAGACCCGTTCGTTTCCGTCTGCGTTCGGCAATGAACTGATGGATATGGGAGTCTTTAAAATTTCCGGTATCCAGATTATCAGCTTGGGGACGGCAGTGGTGCTCATGGTTCTTCTCACAGTCATGCTGAACCGGACGAAGGTGGGCAAGGCGATCCGGGCGACTTCGGAAAATGCGGAGACGGCTGGTCTTCTTGGAATCAATACGGGCTGTATCATTACGTTGACGGTGATGCTGGCTTCTGCCCTCGGTGCAGCGGCAGGCGTACTGATCGGACTTTCTTTCAACGCGATCGAACCGACGATGGGGACGTCAATGGGGCTGAAAGGGTTGGCGGTGCTTATCATGGGCGGTCTCGGCAATGTGGAAGGAGCCATGGCAGGCGGATTTATTCTCGGCATCGCCGAAGTATTCAGCGTGGCTTACGGTACTTCTTCTTATCGCGATGCTGTAGCCTTCGGTCTTATCATTTTGATTCTGTTCATTCGTCCGGAAGGACTTTTTGCGAAAGCGGGGAAGGGAGGAAGGCCGTAATGGAAGATTTGCTGAATGGATATTTTCTGCAGGTTCTCACTTTTGTCTGCATCAATATTATTCTTGCCATGACGATTTACATGACGCTCTGCACGGGCATCCTTTCTTTGGGGAATGCCGGGCTGATGAGTTTCGGTGCGTATACGTCCGCCATTCTGACAGCGCAGTACCACGTACCTATGCCCGTAGGGATTTTCCTTGGCGGTGTCATGGCGGTTCTTGTGGCTCTGGTTATCGGACTGCCGACGATCCGTCTCCGCGGGCTGTATCTGGCGATTGCCACGCTAGGGTTCGGTGAAGTGGTCCGAGTCATCGCCTTGAATCTGGAAATCACTCACGGCGCACTCGGCTATTCGGGGATTCCTTCCATGGGAAGTGTCCTTTCCGATTATGCAAGCGACTGGGGGATCCTGGATGCTTTGGAAATAGATTCACAGACGGGCGGACAGCTTCTTGTGTGTCTGGCGCTGCTGGTTTTGACGGTGCTGATTATTTCCTTCTGGTACCGGCTGGAGCATTCCCGCATCGGCCGCGCCATGGCAGCCGTGAAGGCCGATGAGTACGCTGCTTCTCTGTCGGGAATCAATGTAGTGTATTACAAAATGATGGGATTTCTCTTCAGCGCGTTTTTTGCGGGAGTAGCGGGCGCTTTGTACGCTCATGTCACATTCTTTATCAGTCCGACGGATTTCTCGTGGCACCGTGTGGTGGATATGCTTCTCTACACAGTTTTCGGCGGCAGCAATGTCATGTGGGGGCCTGTCCTCGGCGCGGCAGTGCTTACTATCGTTCCCGAATCGCTCCGTTCCCTGGCGGAATACAGGGATATCATCTACGGCGTGATGCTTGTGGCACTCATGGCTTTCCGTCCGGACGGTATTCTTTCTTATGACGCGGTGAAGTGGATCGGTTCGCTTTTCAGCAAAAAGAAAGCCGTTCCCGTGGAAGGAGGAGAAAAGTGATGCTTCTTGAAATGCAGAATGTGGTGAAGCGTTTCGGCGGTCTTACGGCGGTATCGAATATGTCCTTCCAAGTGGAGAAAGGGGAAATATTCGGTGTCATCGGGCCGAATGGCGCCGGTAAAACAACGATTTTCAACCTGATCACAGGCGTGTATCCGGTTTCTGAAGGGAATATCCTTTTTGACGGACAGTCGATCAGCGGGAAGAAACCCTATCAGATTATCAATGGGGGTATCGCCCGTACGTTCCAGAATATCCGTCTTTTCACGGGGATGACAGTACTGGAGAATATTCTTGTCGGACAGCATGACCATTTAAAAGCAGGCTTTCTTGCTAGTATCCTCCATACAGGTGCACAGAAGAAAGAAGAAAAAGAAGCGCGGAAGGAAGCGATGGAACTGCTCCGCTTTGTGGGGCTGGAACAGGATGCGGACCGCCCTGCCACGGAACTGCCCTACGGCAAGCAGAGAAAGCTGGAAATCGCGCGTGCTCTTGCCGCCCATCCGAAACTTATCCTCCTGGATGAACCGGCAGCAGGCATGAATGACAGCGAAACAGCAGCTCTTACGGAACTCATCCGTGGAATTCGTGAAACCTATAAAACGACCATTATTTTGATTGAGCATGATATGCACCTTGTGATGACTCTCTGCGACCGCCTGATTGTCGTCAACTTCGGCGAAAAACTGGCAGAAGGCGTTCCCGAAGAAGTACAGAATAATCCTGCCGTTATTGAGGCTTATCTCGGAAAGGAGGACGAATGATGCTGCTTACGCTTAAGAATATTGTCGCCGGCTATGGAAATATCACGGCGCTGAAAGGCATCAGCCTCTCTGTTCCTGAAGGGAAAATCGTGACCCTTATCGGAGCGAACGGCGCGGGAAAGTCCACCACGATGAAAATCATCATGGGGCTCATGAAACCCTCGGAAGGGGAGATCCGTTTCAAAGATAAATCCATCACGGGACAAAAGTCGTTCCATATCGTGAATGCCGGTGTAGTCCTTGTGCCGGAAGGGCGGCAGATCCTTCAGAACATGACCGTCCGTGAAAATCTGGAACTCGGTGCATACCAGAGAAAGGATAAGGCAGAAATCAGGGAAGATATGGTGAAAGTGTTCCAGCGTTTTCCCCGGCTGCTGGAAAGGGAGAACCAATTTGGCGGCACCCTTTCCGGCGGAGAACAGCAGATGCTCGCCATTGCCCGTGCCATGATGGCAAGACCGCAGCTCATGCTTCTTGATGAACCATCCATGGGGCTGGCGCCTCTTGTTGTCCAGCAGATTTTTGATGTCATCAAGGATATCAATAAAATGGGGACAACGGTTCTTCTTGTAGAACAGAATGCACGAAAAGCACTGCAGATTGCCGATTATGCTTATGTCATGGAAACGGGAAAAATCGTTATGGAAGGACCGGCTGCGGAAGTGGCGGGGAACCCCGACGTCATGGCGGCCTATCTCGGCGGAAAAAAGAAATAATTTCCAATATCGGATGAACTGACAGCGGATTGCGGCTCATGTTTTTGATTTCTCTCTGCTGTCCGGCGCAGCCGGTCGGAAGTGCCTAACAGAGGAATGGATGAAATGTGAAAAGCTTCTCACAGAACATGGAGTATATCCTAAATGTGAGAAGCTTTTTTGCGCTTTTAATAAAATGATTTTGATTAAGTCATGCTTTACAGTATCCTCACCACAGGTACAGATCCTTCACATTCGTTCAGTATGACGATTAACGTTTCCCTCATTATGGCGCCTTCCGTTCCCCATTGTTAGTGACGTGCTTTCCCAAAATCGTCATTCTGACCTTTCGCGTCACTCCCTCAAGCCAGTATCCTCCGTCCGGCTTCGCCGGCCACCTCCTTATAAACAAGGAGGCTTACCCAATCCCTATTCTTACCATTAGAACTCTTTCCTAAATGCCGGTTCGCATTAAATACCTTAAAAAGGAAAATGGAATGCAGCGGGGCTCCTTATCCATAAGGAGATGGCGCACGCAGTGCGATTGAGGATACTCGCTTGTCGTAATAATTTAAATCGTAAAAGAATATTTAGCTTGTAGCTGACAGCTCACAGCTGATGGCTTTTATCTTTATAATCCCAATTCTTCATTGATAATGACGACTTCCATGTCCATATTCCTCATCTTCTTGTAGTAGATTACAAGAGCGTTGCAGATCCGATCAGGCGCGCTGCAGTCACAGCATTTTTTGTAATTGAAGAAGGAACAGCCATTTTTATAGTGATGCCGCTCTACGTTCTTTGGGGCGGCTACATTTCTTGCCCTGAAAATGGCGTTGTCCAAAGTAGGACAGATTTTATTCACACCGATAACAAAATACACTTTTCTGTGTCCGAAGAGGGAGCCTGAAATCCGATTTCCCGTACCATCGATGTTTACCAGTTCGCCCGTTTCCGCTGCAGCGTTGGCGGAGGTGAGGAAGACATCGGTCATGAGGCATTTCCTTGCCATGGAAAGAAATTGTTCCATCCGTTCTTTCGATGTGTAATCTTTGTTTTCAATATGCTGCACGTCATAAACTTCGTTATTCTCTGAAAGCCGTTCGTACATTTTCATGCTCTCCAGTGTCATGGAGTTGCCCATCCCCACGGTTTTACCGTGTATTTCCCGTGATAAATATGCGGCCGCTTCTTCTGCCGTTTCGAAAATGGTGCAGTCGAATCGGTTTCTTTTAAAAGCCCGGCAAATTTTATCCAGATCCATGGTTCCTCCTATGCATTTCCTGTTTACATTAAATTCTTTTTCACTTCATTATAAGAAATATAAAGATTGAACTCAATATGCGTAAGGGCAGACAGGGAAATGAGTCTGCATCTGCAGGGAATTTTCTGTTTGTACACAGATAAAAAATATTTTATGGATTAAGTAAGGCTAAAATATAATTTAGCATACATATAGGGGTATATATGCTATGGGCAAATGATATGTATCGGATAGGCTGTAAGCTGCAGGTTCGGCAAACATTTATGGATTTTTATTGCAATGTTAATATATTGTGATATAATGTGTATATTAAAAAGTGTGTAAATCGTCAATGTCGTTTTGGGGAGCAAATCAGGGGTACAAGCTTAAACAGCATTAGCAAGGTATTTGAATACCTTGCTTTGGCATGAATCAATGATTCCCCGATTCATGTTTTTATTTTGTCAACGTGGAGATGATAGGTGTGACAAACAAACAAATTGCTATGCGTCTTGGGCAGATGGTTCTCGTTCTTTTGGGAATCAGTTTTATTACATTCTGTCTGGTTATGCTGGCACCGGGAGATCCTGTCCGCCAGATGATTGCAGGGAATGAAGATATCGTGGTCAGCCAGGTGGAAATTGATGCGCTTCGCCATGAACTGGGACTGGATCAGCCGTTCCTCATGCAGTATCTGAGCTGGCTCGGACGGGTGCTTCACGGAAACTTCGGATTTTCATTTATGATGAAGAAGCCCGTGTTGGATGCGGTTCTGGAAGCTTTGCCTGCTACGGTTATTCTTGCGCTTGCTTCTTCCGTTTTTATGCTTTTGTTTGCCATCCCACTGGGAATATATACGGCAGTTAAGCAGAATACCTTGGTCGATTACATCATCCGTGGTTTTACTTTTGCGGGGGTATCTGTACCTAATTTTTGGATGGGTCTTATGCTTCTGTGGATTTTTGCTTTAAAGCTGAATCTGTTTCCTATCGTTGGCGGCGATGTTTCTGTGGAAAATCTGATTCTTCCCATGGTGACGCTCGGAGTAGTCATGGCATCGAAGTATACGAGGCAGGTTCGCGCGACTGTGCTGGAAGAACTGCGGCAGGACTATGTCATGGGCGCGCGGGCAAGAGGATTTTCTGAGTCTCACATCTTATGGAAGGAAGTTCTTCCCAATGCGCTTCTTCCTCTGATAACGCTTTTGGGGCTCGCTTTCGGTTCTCTTCTGGGCGGTGCGGCCGTGGTAGAAATCGTATTTTCCTGGCCGGGGCTTGGCTTCATGGTGGTACAGGCCATTACATACCGTGATTTCCAAATCGTGCAGGCGGTTGTCCTTTGGATTGCTTTCATGTACATGGCCATTAATTTGGTGGTGGATCTGTCCTACAACCACCTGGATCCCAGATTGAGAAAGGCAGGTCAATAGTCCAATGGAAAACCTGATTAAAGGATTTAAAGAAAATAAAGCCTTTCGCATTACTTCTCTGCTGGTGCTTCTTCTGATACTGATTACGGTGCTGGCCCCGGTGATAGCTCCTTATAATCCGCTGGAAGCGGTCATGCGGGATGCCAATGCGGCTCCGTCTGCAGCGCATCTTTTTGGGACGGACAAGCTGGGACGTGACGTACTGTCCCGTATCTTGTATGGAGCCAGCTATTCCCTGACAAGCGTACTTTTCCTGGTATTCCTTATTTTTGTGGTAGGTACATTCCTGGGGGTCATTGCCGGATATTTCGGCGGTATTGTGGATACGGTCATCATGCGGTTTGCGGATATGATGATTTCTTTCCCCGGCGTTATTCTTGCCATTGCTATTGCCGGTATTCTGGGAGGCAGTCTTGTGAATGCCATGATTGCCATGCTTTGTGTGACATGGACGAAGTATGCTCGTCTTTCAAGAAGTATGGTCCTGAAAATCAAGAAACGCGATTTCGTGGATGCCGCTATTGTAAGCGGCGGTTCTTCTGCCCATATTCTCTGGGTTCATATTCTTCCCAATATCCTGCCTCTCATGGTCATCACTGCGGCGGCAGATATCGGTGCTATGATGATGGAATTGGCGGGATTGTCTTTCCTTGGGTTCGGCAGCCAGCCTCCGGCGCCGGAGTGGGGTCTTATGCTGAATGAAGGACGCCAGCAGCTGCAGACCGCTCCATGGCTGATGATTTTCCCGGGGCTTGCTATTTTTATAACCGTTGTCGTTTTCAATCTGTGGGGAGATTCTCTCCGGGATGTCCTGGATCCGCGCCAGGACTGATCAATATGGTTCCTATCAGAAGGGATGGCTTTTGCCGCCGTTCTGCATATGTAACAGGTTTTGCCTAATTTATATTTTGTTTTAAGAAAGGAAGCGTTAGATCCATGAAATCTATTTACAAGAAAGGCGCCGCATTGGCAGCAGCAGCTCTTATGACAGTCGCGTTTGCCGGATGCGGCGGCGGAGACAAGTCTGCCTCCAAAGGACCGAAAGACACTTTGACCGTAGGTATTACCAACTTTGCAGACAGCTTGGAACCGACCGACAATTATTTTGGCTGGCAGGTCATGCGCTACGGCATCGGTGAATGCCTTGTCCATTTTGATTCCAAAATGAATGCGGAACCGTGGATTGCTGAAAGCTGGAAGGTATCTGATGATAAGATGTCCTGGACTTTCAAAATCAAAGATATCAAGTTTTCCAACGGTACACCGGTAACCGGCGAAGCGGTCAAAAAATCCATCGAACGTACCTTCGCAAAGTCTCCCCGCGCAAAAGCCATGTTTGAACTGGATCATATCACTGCTGATGGACAGAATGTCACTATTTATACGAAAAAACCGATTGCTACTCTTCCGGGCATGCTGGGGGATCCGCTCTTCATTATTGTTGATGTCGATTCCGATGGAAAAGTAGACTTTGCTAAGCAGGGGCCAATCGGTACCGGCCCTTACATGGTTAAATCGTTCTCCAAGGCAAAATGTGAATTGGATGCGAACCCGAATTATTATGCGGCTGTTCCGTTCAAGCACCTGGTTGTCAATACTATTGATGATCCGAATACCCGTGCCATGGCACTCCAGAAAGGCGAAATCGATATAGCGGTCAATGTGGCTGCCGGCGACTTGGCACTGTTCCAGGATAAGAATAAATTCAATATCAGTTCCATTTCTTCTATCCGCGATGTTCTTGCCCGTATGAATGTCAAGGAAGGAAAACCGCTGGCGGATAAGAGAGTCCGTCAGGCGCTGCTTCGCTCTTTGGATCGTGAAACCTATGCCAAGGTGCTGCTGAAAGATACCTTTATTGCCGGTGGTCCGATGCTTCCGCCATCCCTGGATTATGACTTCGACGGATTGATGAAGGCGTATCCGGATAAATACAATGTGGAAAGCGCCAAGAAGTTGCTGGAAGAAGCAGGATGGAAAGACAGCGACGGAGACGGCTTTGTAGATAAGGACGGCAAGAATCTGGAGCTGGATTTCATTTTCTACTCCGGCCGTGCGGAACTTCCGCTGTATGCGGAAGCAACCCAATCGGATGCGAAGAAAGTCGGCATCAAGATCAACCTGAAGAATGTAGACTATAACGTACTGGATGGTATCGGTGTCCGTGGGGAGTATGACCTCCTGATTTCCAATATCCTGACCGAACAGGCAGGGGATCCGGAAGTATTCGTCAACCAGTACTGGAAGACCAATGTAAACGGCAGCAATCCGCAGAACGGTTCCGGATACAGCAACCCTGAATATGATGCGTTGTCTGATCAGCTGGCATCTGAATTTGATCCGGCTAAGCGCAGAGATATCATCATTAAAATGGAAAAAATTGTCCAGGATGACGCTGCTACTTTGATCTTCGGCTATCCGCAGACCAATATGGTCAGCAACAAGTCTGTCCAGAATGCCAATATTTATCCGTGTGACTACTACTGGGTAACTAAGGACATTACTCCGGCGAAGTAATTTCTATAGTGAAATATGCCTTTTCTCCACTGTCATATATCCGGCAGCGGAGAAGCGGCTTTCCTTCCTCTGAAATGGGGATGGAAATTCGGTACAGACCGTTTTTGTCCGGCCGTTGCCATGCTGTACCGAATTTCTGTTTCCATTTCAATTGAATTTATTATGAGGAGATATTCCCATGCTATTACAGGTAAGAGATTTAGGAATCGCCTATGGAAAAGGTGACCCTGTGGTCCGCCATGTATCTTTCGATTTGGATGCGGGGCAGGTTCTGGCTATCGTAGGAGAGTCAGGGTCAGGGAAAACTACGGTTATCCGTGCCATCCAGCATGTTCTTCCCGGCGGAGGGCATATTGCTGAAGGACAGGTTATTCTCAATGGAGAGGATACGCAGAAGCAGACAGCGGAAATGCACAGAAGCCTTTGCGGCACGGACGTGTCTATGATTTTCCAGGACAGCGGCGCCATGATGAATCCCATCCATACGATCGGAAGGCAGTATCGGGACTTTCTGGCGGTTCACGGGCTGACTGATGAAAAAGAAGCCCATGATCGGATGATCTCTATGCTGGAAATGGTCAGGCTTCCCGATCCGGAACAGGTTTTGAAAAGTTATACCTATGAATTATCCGGCGGCATGCGGCAGCGTGTCGGTATCGCCATGGCCATGTCATTCCATCCGAAACTGCTCCTGGCTGATGAGCCGACATCGGCTCTTGATGTGACGACACAGGCGACCATTGTCAAAGAAATGATGGAAGTGCGTAAAAATATGAACATTGCCATTATCATCGTTACCCACAATATGGGTGTCGCCGCTTATATGGCGGATAATATCATGGTGATGAAAAATGGCGAAGTGGTAGAATACGGGAAAGCGGAAGAAGTTATTTACCATCCGAAAACCGATTATGTAAAAATGCTTCTGGCGGCGGTTCCCAGCTTAGGAGGTAAGACAACAGCATGAAAGGCGGAGAAGAAATACTTCATATAGACAATATCTGTAAAAACTTTGACTTGGGCAGAGGAAAAGTTCTCAAAGCCTGCGACTGTGTGGATATCATTGTGCATAAGGCTGAGACAGTCGGTATCGTAGGGGAATCAGGCTCGGGCAAGTCTACTGTGGCTAAGATGCTGACCCGTCTATACGATATTTCTGCAGGGAAGATTATTTTCCATGGAGAGGATATTACTCGTTTAAAGGGGGAAGCACTCCGGCAGCATCGTAAGAAAATACAAATGGTTTTCCAGGATCCTTCTACCGCGTTCAATCCGAAAATGCGCGTCCGCGATATTATATGCGAACCGCTGAAAAACTTCGGCATGATAAAGAACAGTGAAGTTGATGCGAAAGCAAGGGAAATGCTGCGGCTGGTAGAACTTCCGGAAGAATTTTCCGACCGTTATGCCAATAATATGTCAGGCGGGCAGCGGCAGCGTATCGCCATTGCAAGAGCTTTGGTACTGGAACCGGAAATCATCATTTGTGATGAAGCGACCTCGGCACTGGATATGTCCGTACAGAAAACCGTGATTGAACTCCTTACCCGGCTTCAGCGGGAAAGACAGGTAGCCTATCTTTTTATCTGTCATGATCTTGCCCTTGCCAATACATTCTGTGACAAAATCATAGTCATGCAGAAAGGGAAAGTGGTAGAAACGATTCGCGATCTGACACTGGCAAAAGACCCGTATACGAAAAAACTTCTCGCTTCTATCTTTACCATTGAAGAAGGAAAGAATAAAGTCCTGCCTGATGAACTTTTTGCCTAAATGTTATGGAAATGTGAAAGCCGGCTTTATAAAGAGCCGGTTTTTGTGTGAGTAAAATTGGTTTACAGATGTATTTCCGGGAAGAAAATCAGTTATTTATAGGTAAATGAAAATGTTTTTACGAATAGTAAGAGAAATAAAAGGGTTTTAAGACAGTATGATGATAATTGTCGAAGAGTACATAACGGATTTATTGACAAATTATTATGAATATGCAGATAATATAAGAAATCTTCCTGTAGAAGAATCAATGCGCCGACAGGGGGAAAAACGTTTTAAGAGGACAGATCCACAAATCAGAGAAGGGAGAGTCTCTTGTTTTTTCGTTCATTTCATTTCCGCAGGCGAAACATCGGAAAGCCTTGCCGGAAATCAATGATATAGAATTTCATTTATTGGTTAGGGGAAGCTGTTTGGGGAAATCGGCTTTTTCGCAGCCGGAGGAGGAAAAGTATGAAGAAAAAGAACACGGCGCTGGCAGGGGCTTTATTGCTTGTGCTGGCAGGATGGAGTGCAGCAGATGCGGCGGAGATCTATACCTTGGATCCCATTATTGTTACGGCGGAACGTACAGATACGAAAGAATTAAAAACACCGGCAGCGGTGGAGATTATCACGGATAAACAGATTCGTGAAACCGGAGCCGCCAATATGCAGGAAGCACTCAAGTTCTCCACAGGTATTATTACCAGCAGCCAGGGGCCCCGCGGTCTCTCCCAGGGGACAATGACGGCAAAGGCGGTGATCCGCGGCGTTGAAAAAGGTACGCTCGTTCTTGTCAACGGTGTTCCGATGAATCAGAGCGGCATGTACAGTCTTCAGGATATTGCTTCCGATTCCGTGGAAAAAGTAGAAATTGTCCGCGGAGGCGGTGCGGTTCTTTATGGTTCAGAAGCCAGCGGTGGTGTTATTAATATCATCACCAAAGGGACAAGGGATACCAAGGTAAAAGCGGGCTTTGGCAACTATGGACAGCAGAACTATGCAGTCAGCGCGCAGGCAGGGGATAAATTCGGGATTACTTATTCCTATGACCACATGGGGAAAGTAGATCATATTTCCCATCCTGATGGCGGCCGTCCTGCAGGAATGTATTACAATATCATCCGTGCTGAGCATAATTATGTAGACTGGCGTTACAATATCACTGATGGTCTTTATTTTACCCATGCGTACTCGGAGAACAACAGTCACTATGTATACCGCTATGACGGACGCAACGGAAAGAATAAAGGACAGCCCGGCCAGGATATGATCTACAAGACCCGCGAAAACGTGGCAGGGCTTCATTATGATAAGGATGACCTGAAAGCGGATTTTTACTATCATAAGAGAGATATGTCCACCGGTAAGAGCAAAACGGAAGTAGCGCCTTACGCGAAAAGGGGGAGATATGACCCCGACAAGCGGATTTTCACAAAGACAGAAAATAATGATGAGACCATCGGATTCAATTTGTCCAACCGCTGGCATTTTGATAAGGGTTCCGTCCTTATCGGCGGTGATTTCCGCAGGGACATGGCGGACGTTGTCGATGGAAATACTTATCACTATGCGCGCAATATGTACTCTCTTTATGGACAGCTGGAATACGATTTCACCGGGGCGACAAGGGCGAACCTGAATCTTCGCCAGACCTGGGTTGCAAAAGATGATGCAGGAAACAAGTATGACAAATTTACGCCCGAACTGGTTCTTATGCATGATCTGAGTGAAGATACCATGATTTATGCCAAGGCGGGAAAGTCATTCATGATGCCGACTTTCAAACAGCTTTATGGCGGCGGCAATGTCATCGCCTCTCCGGGACTTCGTCCGCAGACAGGAACCCACTATGAAATCGGCGCAAAGAAAAATATAGGCAAGTCATCCTGGCGCCTGGCCGCATTCCACTACAAAATCAAGGACAGCCTGGAAGCAAAAGTCGGCGCAGGTGTAGTGGGAGATATCAAATATGCCAATGAAGATGTAAGAAATACCGGTATTGAACTCGAATGGACAAGAAATGAAAATGAAAACCTGTCCTACCACACGGGACTGACTTTCGGGCATCCGGAGAAGCAGGAAAGGAAGGCCGGCGGTACAACAGGGGACTGGCATGATTATTACGGCAAAGTGCAGTGGAACGGCGGCATCGTTTACCGAACCGGCAAGCTGACAAGCGCTTTTGAGTTTGCTTATCTGGGGAAACGTATTCGTGACTACACGCCTTACAAATCATTCAAGAGCCAGTTCTTCACTGACCTGAACTTTTCTTATCAGGCAAATGAAAATGCCCGTTTCTTCCTGAATATTGATAACCTGTTCAACCGGCATGACATCATTTCTTCATCTTCCTCCACGTTCTACAACTTGGGACGTAACTTCCTGGCAGGAGTGGAATATAAATTCTGATAAATATTTTATAAATTAGAGAAAAATAGAAAATACTTATTCATCGATAAGATTGGATAAGTATTTTTGTTGTATAGGATGATAATTTACTTGTGTGATTGATAAGAATGCCAATGAGTCGCAATTGACAGAAAATATGATAAAATATAATATAATTAATAATAGATTTGTGAAAACTAATAGTTGATTAAACTAATTTATGTAAGGTTGTTTTTTACGGGAATGGGGGTGAGGATACTGCAAAACAATATTTTGTGGGCTGCGCATATCTTTTTTATTGATCATTATGTCTATACGGGTGAAACGTAGGAAAGTCCGTATCAGCTGATGATATATTGTTTTCATGTTCAGATTATTATCTCAAAGAAAGGGCAAATATGTGTAAAAGCAAATGGCTTGTAAACTCGGTATTGTTGGTTTTAATGGGAGGAGCAAGCGTATCGGCCGAAATGATGCCGGTATACATGCTGAATCCTATCGTGATTACCGCTGAACGGCAGGAAAAAACAGATTTAGAAACGCCGTCTACCACGGAAATTATTACGGAGAAAGATATTAAGGAGAAAGGGTATACTTCTGTATTTGATGCCTTGGAGCATACCGTGGGAATTACAGCTTTTTCTTATGGCCCTGGCGGGAAGGATGGCGGTGGGCATGTAAGCCGTGTCATGATCCGCGGGATGGATAAGGGCACTTTAGTTCTAGTTAATGGTGCGCCTATCAATGTAAATAACTATGCGTCTACTTCGGGAATTCCCATTGAAGCTGTTGAAAAAATTGAAGTAATCAAAGGAGCAAGTTCGACGCTTTATGGAGCTGAAGCTTTAGCTGGTGTAGTGAATATCATTACGAAGAGAGGCGGGGAATCTCATGTAACTGCCAAAGTGGGGTATGGCAATTACGATAAAATGTTCGGTGTCGGTGCAGAGGGAGAGAAATTTAATTTCTGGGTACAACGTGATTATTCTGATGCGATAGACCAGACCAGCCGTATTTTTCCTAAAAAAGCAACTTATCAGGCCGAAAATAAAGGATATCGGACAAGTTGGTATACCTCCGCCAATTTGACCGATAAGTTAACTTTGGATTGGTCTCATGTGGATAATCATCAGAATATCTGGTACATGTATAAATATAAAGGCGGCAAAGCGGTTATACCGCCGGCAAAGTCTTCTCTTTCTGATTATCATTCCCGAAAGGACAATGTAAATCTGATATACAATAATAAAGAGCATCGTTTTAGATCCATGCTTGCTTACAATAGTCTTCATATGGATGGTAATAAAAGAATATATACCAAACCCGGCATATATGAGACGGACAGGATTAATGTGCCATATCATGTACAGAGCGTTACCTTTGATAATCAGAAGGAATGGATATTCCGCGGAGGGGAAGACAGCCTGATTGGCGGTTTGACTTATAATGGGGAGCATTATAAGCGGCTTAATGACACAAATAAGCGGGTATACAGGGATTCTTACAGTGCGTACCTGTCTTGGAATCATGAGTATAATGAACGTCTTTCCAGTACGATGGGCTTTCGTATGCAGGAGTTTATGTCAAACGGCTGGGATAGGCATTATGATGTATTTCTTCCGCAGCTTCAATTTCTCTATAAATTGAATGATAACTGGAGCCTTTACAGCAATATGGGTAAGGCTTTTGATATGCCCGCCATCAATTCCAAGTATTACTCAGATTCTAAAAAACTGAAAAATGCAAGCTTAAAACCGCAAAAAGGCTGGACATATGAAGTGGGAGCCAAACATGTGACCGGCAGAAACAGTTTTAAAGCTGCTTTATTCCATATGGATATCAAGGATAAATTTACTTGGGTTAAGGAAGATATGGTGATTCCCGGTGGTGATCCGAATACCAGTGTGCAAATTAATGGAGGAGATTTCAGAAATACGGGGCTGGAACTGGAGTATACCCGTATTGTCAATGACAACTGGTGGTTTAATGCAGGAATCACATTTCAGAATCCTGAAATTAATGATAGTGGGAAATGGGTAAGAGACAGTGCTAAATTGCAATATAATTTAGGAATCCAATATGAACAAGAAAAATGGAGTGTGGGAGTGGATCTTTTTGTCACCGCTGACAGAGAATATGGGTATTATACAAATAATGGGGAATATGCAAGCAGGAAAGGTGCCGATCATAAAATCAGAGACCGCATCATGCTGAATTCCACTATTGAGTACAGACCAAACAGAAATCAGGCGGTCACACTGAATATGTACAATATACTGGATAGAGAGAATTGTACAAATAAATATGAGAACTGGGATCTGCCTTTTAGCTGGAGGATAGCTTATCAGTACAAATTTTAATTCATGAAAGGAGAATATAATGAAATTCGGAAAGGATCTTCTTCGCATCGTTGTGTTAGTATCGGTATTGCTTACTTTATCTGGGCAGGCTGATGCACATACTTTGTGGGTGAATTTTACTGACTATATGCCTTCTGCAGGTGGAAGCGGGCAGATGAAAACGAAATTATATATCGGATGGGGGCATCATTTCCCTGTGGACAGCTTTGTGAAGGCAGAAGATTTTGAAAAGATTGTTCTTCGTGATCCGACGGGCAGAGAAAAAAATATTGCTTTAGAAACGACCGGCTTTGCCGCGGCGGCGCTCACTTTGGATAAGCCGGGGATTTATACAGCGGCTGTGATAAGAAAAGAATCCATGAATACGGCTTATGAAGAGGACGGAAAGAAAGTGACATATAAAGGACCGAAGACAGGGAAAAAGAATATTATTTCTTCCGTATATTCTCAGCAGTTTGCCAAATCCATTATTTGCGGCGGAGAGCTGATTACAGGAGATGCAAGCCATGTTTTCGGACAGAGATTGGAAATTATACCTGTCACAAATCCTTATGAAATCATGAATAATCGTGGGGGAATCATGAAAGTCAAGGTGCTTTTTGAAGGGAAACCGGTTCCTTTTTTGAAAATTTGGGGTGTATATCAAGGTTATACGATCAAGGATGAGGCCTCTGCTTTTACTTCAACGAATGGGGAAGGGATTGCCACTTTCCGTATTAATCACTGGGGAGTATGGCTGCTGCGTACCAGGTATGACCGTCCTGCTGCTGGTGAACTGGCAGAGAAAGTCAATGAAGAACATTATTTTTCATCGCTGACCTTCTGTGTGCCATAAAAATGAGATGGTACTGGTATTCTAACGCATTGAGAGGACTTTCGTGAGTCCTCTTTTTTATTTTCAAGCATATTCCGTTGGGAGGAAAGAAAGTCTTTTGATCATGATAAAAATTAAATTGTAAATGATGGAACATATACAAGAAGAAAAGATTAAAGGAATAAGTTGAAATTAAGAAAGAAGTTTTGTCTATGATTTTCCTAAATCCCCCAAAAGGAGAAATGGAATCAAAATATTGACATATGATTATGTAAAGTAAATAATATAAGTGGTTTGCATAAAATAATAATAAGCGAAGCATTTATATTACTCACAGGGGTGATGAGAATTTCATAAAGGAAGTTCCTTTATGGTACGCTCATTGCCTTTTTATTGCTTTTCATCATGCAGGATAGGCGAAACATCGGGCAGCTTTCTTCTGCTGATGATAGATACATTGTTTTTATATGTATTAGTTCACGCGAAAGGATGGGGTGCGGCAAATCATTTAGCAGTGTGGAAAAAATATCATCAGAGGAGGAATTATAATGAAAAAAGTCCAATGGTTGGAAGGCGCAGTATTATTACTACTTACTGGGTGGGGAACGGCCGGTGCAGCGGATGTGTATGAACTGGCTCCAGTGACGGTTACCGCTTCCCGCTACGAGAAGAAGGACGTGGATGTCGCATCGAGCACACAGGTAATTTCCAAAGAAGCATTGCAGATGACAGGGCAGGATAATCTCCAACAGGCTCTTGGTTTTTTAGACAGTGTAAGTTATGTCGGAATGGGGCCGAATGGTTCGGCAATCAGTTCCATGACGAGTAAAATTGTTATGCGTGGCGTGGAAGACGGTACACTTGTTCTTGTAAACGGTACTCCGGTAAATTGGCGCGGGAAGTATAATTTAGAAGACATTCCGGCAGACAGTATTGAGAAAGTGGAAGTAGTTCGGGGCGGCGGAGCAGTTCTTTACGGTTCTCAGGCAACCGGCGGTGTTATCAATATTATCACGAAAAAGAGACTGAATAATTCCGTTTCGGTGGGACTTGGCAATTATGGTCAGCAGAATTATAAGGTGTCTGCCGGAATGGGGGATTTTTCAATTGCATATAGTTATGGCAAGTGGGGAGATACCGGTCTTATTTCTTCATCATGGCCCGGTTCTTTCCGGTCAGGGACAACGGAAATGCGCCACCGGTTCAAAGGTTATGAAAAACATGATTTCCTTGCTTCATATGCTGTCAGTGATAAATTAGACTTACTGTATAATCACAATGAATCTAAAAACAAGTATGATTATACTTTTCAGCGTGGGAAATTGGAAAGTAAACTGGGAGGGAAGATACGCTATGACCGTACTTACGAAAGAGATAAAGACTTTGTCCAGTTGAATCTTCATGATATGGATGGCTGGAGCGGACATTTTTTCTATAACAGAAATACATTGGAAACAAAGGGGACGGATTATTATTCCGCTGCCGGAAGTGAGAGTGGATATCCGAAACAGACGAACAGTAAAGAAAAAAATTTGTCATACGGGTATGATTTCCAGAAAGTTTGGGAGGGAACGACCCAGACTTTCCTTTTGGGGACATCTTTTGAACGAAATGAGTATTACGATTATTCAGAAGCCAATCGCACAAGAAATATTTTTTCCTTTTTCGGATCGTGGGATAAGAAGCTGTCCGGAAAGGATAATATTATTTTATCAGGACGTGAGACATGGACTACCGGTGCAGCGGAAAATAAGAATTTTCATAATTTCAGCGGCCAGCTCCAGTATCTCCATCATCTGAGTGAAGAGGAAAGCTTTTATGCCAGTATAGGCCAGTCTTTTGTACTGCCGACATTTAGTGCTATGTATAATAAGGCGAATCGTCCCGGTGTCAGTCTCGTGGGTGACCCCGACCTGAAACCGGAAAAAGGGCTACACTATGAATTGGGGTGGAAAAAGGAGGTGGAGAAGCGGCAGTATAAAGCAGCTTTCTTTGTAACAAGAATCAAGGATAATATCTCTTATTCTAAGGGAACCGGTGTGAATGCGGACAAGTCCTACGCTGCCAATGAAGATTTTAAGAATCATGGCATTGAGTTGTCGGTAACGGAAAAGGCAACCGATAACTTGACCTGGCATGCCGGTATAACTTATCAAGACCCAAAAACAAAAGTAAATTCTGAAAAAATTGGTGCAAAAACATATTGGGATCGTGAGTATGGCCGTTTTATGCTTAATGCAGGAGTGTCTTATGAAAAAGATAAATGGAAAATGTCTCTCCATGCAAATTATATGGCGGACCGTGTTCTAAGCCCATCCAATGCACATTCTTTCAGCGAAAAGCCATATCTCCTTACAGCATTGGCTGTCAAATATATGCCGAACAGTAAGAGTGATATTATTCTGACAGTGAATAATATCTTAGATCGTGATGATAATATTAACCATGGTTCCAGCCATTACAGCACGGTACCGACCAATTTCCTTATGACTTATAATTACAGATTCTAAGGACAGTGGGTATATTTTTTTGATAAAGGAGTGGTTTATGAAACTCGGAAAGAAAATCAGGTGCCTTGGCGGTCTCGTAGTAGTACTGGTAATGTCATCCTTTTTTTATACAGCGGATGCCCATTCGTTGTGGTTGAATTTTACCGATTACATGCCTGTTGTATCTGATGGCGGGCAGCTGAGAACGAAATTGTACGTTGGCTGGGGACATCGTTTCCCTGTGGATAGTTTCGTGAAGGCGGAAGACTTTGAAAAAATTATTCTTCGTGATCCGACGGGCATGGAAAAAAATATTACTTTGGAAACGACTGGTTTTGCTGCTGCGGCTCTTACTTTGGATAAGCCGGGGATGTATACGGCGGCGGTGACACGAAAGGCAGCTTTGAATACATCTTATAAGAGAAATGGAAAAATAATCACTGCCAAAGAGGATAAAATAGGAAAAGAAAATATAATTTCCTCAGTATATTCTCAGCAGTTTGCAAAATCAATTATCTGTGCGGATGGAAAATTTATAGGCGATATCGGCCATGAATTTGGGCAAAAACTGGAAATTATCCCCATTACAAACCCTTATGAAATCATAAATAATCGGGGCGGTCTTATGAAGGTAAGAGTTCTTTTTGAAGGGAAACCGGTTTCCTTTCTGAAGGTTTGGGGAATGTATGAAGGATATTCATCAGGGGATGCAGCGTCTGTCATGGCATCGACAAATAGGGATGGCGTGGCGGAGTTCCGTATAGATCACTGGGGAATTTGGCTTCTGCGTACGCGATATGATCGTTCCGCAGCAGGTGAATTGGCAGGTAGAGTGGATGACGAGCATTATTTTTCATCCATCACTTTTTCCGTACCGTAAGTTAAAGATTTAGGAAGTAATAAATGGAGGAATGATGATGAAGAAAAATCAATTATTGGCAGGTGCAGTATTGCTGGCACTTACTGGGTGGAGTGGAGCTGCGGCAGCAGATCAGGTTTACACGCTGAATCCTGTGGTCGTTACGGCGCAGAGGATGGAAACGACAGAAATAGAAACACCTGCGACGGAGACGGTGGTCACCGCTAAGAAGATTGAGGAGGCAGGTTATAAAAATGCTTTTGATATCATTGAAAGCCAGGTGGGCCTTACCAGTACAGGTTATGGTGATGGTGGGCAGGATTTCGGTTTCAGTTCGGGACGTACGGTTATCCGTGGTTATGACAGGGGCACTCTTGTCATGGTGGACGGCATCCCCATGAATCTGAAGAATTACAATTCTCTTGACGGGATTCCTGTCGAAATGATTGAGAAGGTAGAAATCATCAAAGGGGCGGCAGGAACTCTGTACGGCAGCGAAGCGATGGGCGGCGTGGTGAATATCATTACGAAAAAGCCTGGGCAGGCAAAACAGGGAATTTCTATCAAAGGAACCGTGGGAAATTATTATAAGGATTTCGGTGTAACTTATACAGGCGACCGTTTGCTGGTGAACCTGTCGAAGGAATATTCTGACGACTATACACGTGCCAATGATTTTCCCCGTGGATCCAGTATTGACTGGTGGATCGGGAAAGGACAGAAAAACCGTGCTGCTGTTGCAGGCAAGCTGACGGATGAGTTGTCTTTCAATTTCATGTTCCAGGACGGCACGATTACAAGGGGCGGCATCAGACCGGGAAGAAGGCCTGTAAAGTATGATTATACCTATCAGGACAGGCGTATAACTACGGGATTGTACTATCAGGGGAAAGACAATGGAGTCAAGGCGACGCTCGGATACAACTATCGTCAGGCGGACGGCTGGGACCATGTAAAGAATGCCAGAATATCTGCCTCTGCCGATCTGGAAAGTTATATTGCCGATGTGCAGAAAGAATGGAAACTTGGCGAAAGGGATACCTTGATTACGGGATACAGCTTCAAGCGTGAGGATTATACGAGCCTTGTTGAATCATCAAATAAGGCGCACCGCACGAACAATGCGTTGTATTTGTCGTGGGATCATGCGTTTAACGATCGTTTCAGCACGACGGTCGGACTGCGCGGGGAAATGATCGACGATCCTTTTGATGATCAGCGGATTATCAATCCCCAGTTCCAGACACTGTATAAAATCAATGACACCACATCGTGGTATATCAACGTGGGGCGCGCTTTCCAGATGCCGACCGTTGATGCTTATTTTAGCAACAAGGCTGCTGCCGGCGGGCTGAAGCCTGAAAAAGGCTGGACTTATGAAACCGGTGTGAAAAAGCTTATCGGGGATAAAAGCAGTCTGAAGTTTGCCGTGTACCATATGGATTTTGACAACAAACTCGGCTGGTCTGATAAAGATCCTCTCACCGGGCTCCAGCATGCTATCAATAAAGGAGAGTTCAGAAATACCGGCGTGGAAGTGGAATTTGCAAGAACCGTAAATGCCCATTGGGATTATTCGTTGGGACTGGGGTACGGCAATCCGGAAATCAGGGATCCCTCGAAGAAGAATTCCAAATGGGAGCAGGATGCAGGCCGTATTGATATAGCTGCTGCGCTTACATACCGTGCGGATAAAGTGCGGAGCACGATGACTTTCAAGTATCTCGGTGACCGTGAATGCTACTCCATTTATGGGGATGTACCGTCCCGTATCCGTCTGACATGGAATACGATTTATGACATAACCCCGCGGGATACGGTTTCCTTGACCTTGAACAACCTCCTGGATCACAAGAATTACGCAAACCGTTATGGAAACTTGGAACTCCCGCTTAACTGGAGACTTTCTTATTCCCACAGATTCTAAAAAACGGCAGGCAGGCTGACATGGGATAAAGAGGATAGACAGATGGTGTGGGTTTTCTGTTGACGGAAAGAATTTTTCATGATACGATGACTGCACAATCTAAAGGATAGGGAGAACTGACGGATTCTGTGGAATTGACCACGTGAACTCCCTATTTCGAAAACAAGCCGACCGTCTGGGCAGGGAAACCTACTCAGGCGGTTTTGCGCTTATCGGTTTCCCTTCATTCAGTTAGTAATGGAGGGGATTATATGAAAAAGAATCGTTGGCTTATTGCGCTTGCGGCGGCAGGCATTCATATCTGCATCGGCAGTGTATATGCCTGGAGCGTTCTCACGAAGCCTGTTATGGCGGAAATGGGATTATCTCTTTCGGAAACTACGTGGGCATTTTCTATTGCCATCTTATTTCTTGGGCTTTCCGCAGGATTTCTTGGCGGTATTGTGGAGCGTCTTGGCCCGCGCAAGTCGGGACTGGTTTCTGCCTGTTTCTTTGCCTCCGCCATGGTGGGGACGGCATTTGCCGTTTATGTAAAGTCGGCGGTGCTTTTGTACCTGTTTTACGGATGTATCGGGGGGATCGGACTGGGAACAGGGTATATCACTCCGGTATCCACGCTGGTGAAGTGGTTTCCTCTGCACCGCGGCTTTGCTACGGGTCTGGCCATTATGGGATTTGGATTTGCCGCTCTTATTGCGGGCCCTGCTATGCAGTACCTTACTGTGACGGTGGGGCTGGCGGAAAATTTCCTTATTCTTGCCGCGGTCTATGCGGCGGTGATGGCGCTTTCTGCATCTTACCTTCGGGCGCCCCGTCCGGGAGAGGTGGTTCCCTGTCTTGAAGATGTATTGAAGGCGGAAATGGAGAAAGGAAAGAAGCGTACTGTCCTCGGCCCGCAGCTTACGCGTAAGGAAGCGATGCGGACATGGAAGTGGTATGCTTTGTGGTGGATTTTCTTTACAAATATTACTTGCGGAATCGGTCTTCTTGCCGTCGTATCTCCTATGGCACAGGATGTGATCGGTATGGCACCGCCGGAAGCGGCATCCTTTGTAGGAATCATCGGCGTCGTGAATGGTGGGGGGCGTATTTTCTGGTCCACTGTTTCTGACTGGATCGGCCGCGGTATGACGTATATCATTTTCTTTGCTTTTGAAGTATTTGCATTTTATCGTCTGTCGGAAACAACGGACAGTTTTGTGTTTCAGTTTCTTGTGCTTGCCGTTATCAGCTGCTATGGCGGCGGATTTTCCTGTATGCCCGTTTTCCTTTCCGATGTTTTTGGTGTCCGCCAGCTGGCGGCTATCCATGGAAGCATTCTTACAGCCTGGGGGATTGCGGGGATAGCAGGACCGGTCATATTGGCACTCATGAAAGAGGCGACCGGCAGTTACAGCGTGACACTCAGTCTTTTTTCGGGAATGCTTGCCCTTGCTTTCCTTATTTCTCTACTCATTCATTGGCAAAATGAAACGGAGCGGAAGAAGTGGAGCGCATCTTCCGAAAATCATTTATCTGTCCGCGCATGAGACAATGTCGTCGGTTTTTACGGCGATCGGTTCTGTTCTGTTCATTTCAATTATAGGTGGTAAGGAGAATAAAATTCCTTATGTACAGTCTTATTTATTGCAGCGTATTTTCCATGATGGTAAAATAAATTTGTATCTTTAACATATGAAAGTCGTAGCGTAACAGCGATGCGCAGTTTGGAAGGGGTAGATCGTATGTTTAGTGTAGCAGCACCGCAGGTGCGGGGGAAAAGCGCGCAGGACAACATTTTTGCGGCAAATAACAGGGCCGTGGCTTTGGCTGATAAAATCGGCAAAGATAAAGTCATTAACGGGACTGTAGGATCCATTCTTGATGAAGACGGAAATTTAGTGGAGCTTGAGGTGGTAAAGGAAGCCTATGCAAGGCTGTCGCCCCGGCAGATTATCGCGTATGCGCCTATCCAGGGATATGAAAAGTTCCTGGAAAGCTGCATTGACCAGTGCTTCGGAGAGTCCCGACCGGACGGATACATTAATGCCTGCGCGACTCCGGGCGGTACAGGCGCGCTTCATCATGCCATCCATAATTATTCTGCTGATGGGGATGAAGTTTTGATTACTGATTGGCATTGGGGGGCTTATGATTCTTTGATTGACTATCCGAATCGCAAGGTTGCTTCTTTCCAATTCCTTACAGAAGACGGTCATTTCCATGTGGATGCTTTCAGGGAAAAAGTGGAAGATATCCTGTCACGCCAGAAAAATATTGTCATCATTCTTAACGGTGTCGCCAATAATCCCACCGGGTACTGCATGAGTGTGGAAGAGTGGCAGGCGGCTGTGGACGTACTGAAACATACGGTGGAAGGGAAAGATAAAAATGCGGTGCTTATTCCTGATGTGGCCTATCTCGATTACAGCGGGGAAAAACAGGAATGCCGCCGCTTCTTTAAGGTGTTTGGCGGGCTTCCCAAGAATATTTTAACGATCGTGGCTTATACACTGTCTAAAGGGTTTACTCTTTACGGCCAGCGCCAGGGGGCGATGATCGGCATTACTTCCGATGCTGATGTGGCAAAGGAATTTGTAGACATCAATCAGTATGCGAGCCGCGCGACCTGGTCGAACTGCAACAGTGCCGCCCAGAATGTAATGATTGATATTTGCAGTGATTCCGCAAAGGTAGCAAGGCTGGATGCGGAAAGAAATAAATATTTCAAGCTGATCGGTGAAAGAGCGGCTATCTTCATGGAAGAAGCAAAAGATGCAGGTGTGAAGTTTGTTCCTTATATTTCAGGGTTCTTCATCACGATTCCGTTGGAAGGCGCGCAGAAAGTCTGTGACTGCCTTGAAAAGGACAATGTATTCCTTGTTCCCATGAAGAAAGGAATCCGTCTTGCCGTTTGCTCCGTGTCCAAGGCAAAGATGAAAGGCCTTGCAGCGAAACTGGCAGCAGCCATAGAAGCGGCAGGAGCAAAGCAGTAAGTATTGAGGGCAATTCAAAAATCTATTTTGGAGACGATTCTGCGGCAGATTTGCCTGAGAGGATCGTTTTCCTCTTTACAGGAGGACTCACTATGGAAGGTTTATTCGCAGCAGTGAATGCCGTACTTTCTTTCGTTACACCGGTATCTGATTTTTTTTGGGACTTTCCTAAGATGTTCGGCTTTTGGAAAGCAATCCCCCTTTTAGGACAGTTCTCGCTTGCCATTATCGTCCTTGTAGGATCCGGGCTGTATTTCACTTTCCGACTCGGCTTTATACAGATTCAGTGTTTCAGCCGGGGCGTACGTACGCTTATGGACAATCACAGTATCCGTACGGGGATTTCCCCATTGGCTGCTTTTTGTCTGAGTACGGCCATGCGTGTGGGGCCGGGAAATATTATCGGAGTGACCGGAGCGATTGCTGCCGGCGGCCCGGGGGCGCTTTTCTGGATGTGGGTATCTGCGTTTTTCGGTATGGCGACTGCTTATACGGAAAGTACCCTGGCACAGATATTCAAGGAGAAGCGGGGGAAAGAATTTGTGGGAGGCCTTCCATTCTATGCGCGGTGTCTCTGTGGGAACAAAGTGTGGATCGGCGTGGCACTATCGCTGGTTTATATCGTGTATGCCATGATGTGCCTGCCTGCACAGGGCTTTAATGTCGTGTCTTCCGTCGGAGCCATGGGAAGCATTCTTTCAGGAAGCACTATTCCGGTGCAGTCTGTTTTTTACTACGTGGTGTCCCTTGTTGTCATTGTACTGGTCACGGTCATGGCTTTCGGGGGGATCCGCCGTATTGCCGCGGTCAGCAATAAACTTGTTCCTGTCATGGCGGTGATTTATGTATTGACCGTGGTGTCCCTGATTCTGATTAACTTAGATAATGTCCCTTATTTCTTCAGCGCAGTTTTTAAGGGGGCCTTCACTCCTGAAGCTGTTTTCGGGGGAGCCTTTGGTACGGTTCTCATGCAGGGCGTGAAGCGTGGCCTTATGTCCAATGAAGCCGGTCAGGGGACTATCACGATGCCTGCGGCCGCAGCGGAAGCAAAACATCCCTGTGAACAGGGAATCATTTCTGCTATCGGTGTATTCCTTGATACGCATGTGATTTGTACTATGACAGGCTTTATCGTTATTATGGCTCATCGGTGGGTTATGGAACCGGAAGCGTGGAAAGCGGCGGGGACATATCCGAAATTCCTTCTTTCTATCGGCTCCATGACACCGGACGGATTGAATGAGCTCGTTATGATTTTGGTATCTATCTGTTTCTGCCTATTTGCATATACCTGTGTGATCGGATTTATTACCTTTTCGGAAATTTCTGCAAATCGTATTTCCAGTTCCCGTCCTTTTATCCACTTTATCCGCGGGATGGGCGTTTTTGTTGCCGCCTTTGGCATATTCTGCAATATTGCGGGCTATGACCTGTCCAACTTGTGGGCGTTCTCCGATTTGGGAAATATCATCATCGTATATTGCAATATCCCTATGCTTTATATAGGTTTCCGCTATGTGATGAAAGCTACGAAGAATTATAGGGAATCTGAAGATCCTGTCTTTAATTCCTCCGTAATCGGCATAGAAACGGAATATTGGGATAGGGAAAATAAAAACTGAAGCAATATAAAAAGGCTGTGCAGCTATGATATGTACCCAGAATCCTGGACACATGTTATGAATTAAGCGGAACACATGGAT